>ERZ827488.1631-NODE-1631-length-25778-cov-3.990553_pt1 | contig 25778 bp, 18 predicted proteins | sample MGYA00519771_ERZ827488 | MGnify/ENA primary metagenome ERZ827488 (study PRJEB31778, sample SAMEA3449323) | human gut metagenome | biome: human gut; feature: human-associated habitat; material: faeces | place: United Kingdom | collected 2010/2012 ... | reverse complement strand
ATGTTACAAAAAAGATTGACCAGTACAAACACCTCCCGATCATGAAAAAGTATTGTCATCAGTATTTTACTTTTTTGAATAGAATATGAACGCTAAAGTTGACCACATTGGTACCTGTTCCTATTAACCATGCACCGTCACATTTCCAATACCAGAATCATTTGGTTTGGCGAGGACTCCACGGTCTGCGCCAGGCGGATGTCCTAGTATGCGCACATAAGAACGATAAAAAGAAGAATAGTCAAGGAAGCCGCTGTTTGCAGCGGCTTCTTTTGCGTGGCAGCCATTAAAAAGGAGCATCTGTGCATAAGCGATTCGTTTTCTTAAAAGGTAGTCAATTACAGTTGTTCCGGTTGCCTTTTTGAAAACTTTATTTAAATGATGCTTGCTGATAAAAAAATGATCTGAAATTTCATCAAGTGTCACTGGGTCCTTCAAATGCTGATTTAAATAAAAAAGAATGGAACTAAGCTGCGTCTGTGGAGTGTCAGACTGTTTTGAAAAAGCATTGCACGAATCACTCATATCTGCAATTTGCATCAGTAGCGCTTCTACGCAGATTGGAAGCATCTGTGCCTGAAATTCATTGCTTTTACGAGAACAGGATTCAAGACTTTCCAGATAGGACAGCAGATGAAATTGTTCAGTATGTTTAAAATAAATAGGCTGTCCGGCATTTTCACCTGTTTGAGGAAATGCGCGCAATAAAAAATCACGCCGTTCTGGGAGCAGCAGATCTGGATGAAAATGAAGGGAATAGCGCCTATATGGGGCAGTGCTGTTTACACGCACACCGTGAAATGCGTGCGGTGATAGTAACAGCACACTTCTAGGTGTCGGCTGATAGTTAACACCCTCTACCAGATAGTCGGCGTCACCCGAAAGAAAATAAAAAACCTCATAAAAATTGTGGCAGTGAAGCGCATAATCTGTCATCACATATGTGCTTTCTGAATAGCCAAATGAAACAAGATCGGTATTGATATGTGCCGTTGAATCCATATGATCAGAACCTTTCGTACCTTTTTTGTATTCTGCAAACAGTAATAGTACAGCGAAAACGATTACAGTTTCTTTATGTCAAACAGGATACCATATAATCGCTATATATGCAATGTTTTGTTTCCTTTTTGCAATGGATTTTTTTGGTTAAAAGAAGTATATTAGACATAGAAGCCTAGAAAAAACGAAATAAACTTGATAAAAATCAACAAAAAATAAAATTAAAAAGGAGATTTATTATGAAAACAGGTGCACAGCTTTATACGATTAAATCGTATACTCAGAATGTAAAGGATTTCGCATGCTCTATGAAAAAAATTGCAGAAATGGGCTATAAGACTGTCCAGATTTCCGCAGTAGGAAAGGATCTTAAGCCAGAGCAGATTAGAGAAATCTGTGATGCAAATGGTCTTGAGATTGCATTGACACACAGTGATCCTAATCGAATCCTCTATGATACTGAAGCACTTATTAAGGAGCATGATATCATGGGATGCCGCTATATTGGACTTGGAATGATGCCGGAGCGCTATCGTACAAAGGAGTGGCTGAGCCATTTCATGGATGATTTCAAGGAGCCAGCAAAAAAGATTGCTGCATCAGGAAAGCTTTTGATGTACCACAATCACAATACTGAGTTTGAGGCATTTGAGGCAGAAAATCTGCCAAATGCAAATTCAAAAAAACGCATTATGGAGTATCTGATGGAAGGATTTGCACCAGATGAGATGGGAATTACTCTGGACACCTATTGGGTAGCGGCAGCAGGAGCTGATGTATGTGAGTGGATTCGTCTGTTAAAGGATCGTATTCCGTGCGTTCATTTAAAAGATATGCAGATTAAGGGCTGGAACCAGATCATGGCACCAGTTATGGAAGGTAATTTAAACTTCCCGGCAATCTTTAAGGAACTTGAGAACAGTTGTTGTGAATATATGTTGGTAGAGCAGGATGTCTGCACACAGGGCAGCCCATTTGAGTGTTTGAAGACAAGTTATGATAATCTTGCAAAGGCTGGATATCGTTAATCTTTTATGATAGTGAATATAAGAAGGAGAAAAAGATAGATGGAACAGGTAAGACTTGGAATTATTGGTGTTGGTAACATGGGAAGTGGCCACACCGCCAATATCATGGCAGGAAAAGTGCCGGAAGTGCGTATTACGGCAGCGGCAGATCTTCGTGAGAGCAGAAGAGAGTGGGCAAAGGAAAATATGCCGGAGGGCACAGCAATTTTCGAGGAAGGCGACAGCTTAATCAAATCAGGTACATGTGATGCTGTATTGATCGCAGTACCGCATTATGATCATCCGCGATTGACAATCCTTGCACTTGAAAATGGACTTCATGTTATGTGCGAGAAGCCGGCAGGTGTTTATACAAAGCAGGTAAGAGAAATGAACGAGGCCGCAGAGAAGAGCGACCGCGTATTTGGTATGATGTTCAATCAGAGAACAAATTGTATCTATAAAAAGATGCATGACATGGTACAGAGCGGTGATTACGGAAAATTGAAGCGTGTGAATTGGATCATCACAGACTGGTACCGCACACAGGCATATTATAATTCAGGCGGCTGGAGAGCAACATGGGACGGCGAAGGCGGCGGTGTTTTATTAAACCAGTGTCCGCACAATCTGGATTTGCTGCAGTGGATCTGCGGAATGCCGTCAAAGGTACGTGCATTCTGTCATAACGGAAAGTGGCATGATATCGAGGTTGAGGATGATGTAACTGCATATCTGGAGTTTCCTAATGGCGCAACTGGCGTATTTGTTACGACAACAGCTGATGCACCTGGAACAAACCGTCTTGAGGTAACACTCGAAAAAGGAAAGCTTGTTGCAGAAAAAGATGAACTTAAGTTTTATGAGCTTGAAATTAATGAGAGAGAGTATTGCTATCAGGCAACAGAAGGATTTGCAAAGCCACCGTGTCATGAGACAACATTAGAGCTTGACGGAAAGAATCCTCAGCATATTGGTGTATTAAATGCATTTGCTGCTGCTATTCTTCGCGGTGAGCCATTAGTGGCAGATGGTGTTGAGGGTATTCATGGACTTGAGCTTTCTAATGCAATGCATTTGTCTTCATGGCTTGAAAAGCCGGTTAGTCTGCCAATTGACGAGGATCTCTTCCTTGAAAAATTGAATGAGCATCGTGTAAATTCCAAGAAAAAGGAAAATGTACAGGATATTACTTTTGATACAACAGGAAGTTACGGAAGCAAGACTAAGGAATAAGTAGGAGGTGCTTCTATGAAACGTGCAGTGATTGTTGGCTGCGGCAATATCGCCGCAGTCCATGCTGCCGTACTGACTGCTCAAAAAGATACAGAGCTTGTCGGTGTGGCAGATATTCATTTTGAGAAAGCCCAGGATTATGCCGAAAGATTTCATACAAAGCCATATGCCTCACTAGAGGAAATGATTGAAAAAGAGCAGCCTGATGTGCTTCATGTTTGTACGCCGCATTATCTTCATGTACCTATGACACAGTATGCACTAGAGCGCGGAATAAATGTGTTTATGGAAAAACCACCGGCAATCACATTGGCGCAGCTGGATCAGTTAAAGCAGGCAGTTTATGCGTCAAAGGCAAAGCTGGGATTATGCTATCAGAATCGCTACAATCCAAGCTATCGCGCAGCAAAAGAATTTATTGCATCAGGCGCGGCAGGAAAGGTGTTAGGCGCACGTGGACTTGTCACTTGGAATCGTCCGGCACCATATTATACGCAGAGTGAGTGGAGAGGAAAGCTCGCAACAGAGGGCGGCGGTGTATTGATTAATCAGGCTGTACATACATTAGATCTTCTTTCTGATTTATTAGGAAAGCCAGATTGGATCGATGCTTCACTTTCAAATCATCATTTAAAAGGGCTTATCGAGGTTGAAGATACGCTGGAGGCATATATTAGATTTGGTGAAAAAGTTGCATGTTTTTATGCAACGAATGCATATTGTGCAGATGTTCCGCCGTTAATTGAGATTTCCTGCGAGAAGGTAACAGTTCGCATTGAGGATTTGGATGTTTCTTATCGTTATCCGGATGGAACAATTACAAAGCCAGACGTGGAGCGCCCTGTTCCAATTGGAAAAAGTTACTGGGGAAGCGGTCATACAGCATGTATTGGTGATTTTTATAAGGCATTGGAAAATAATACCGACTTTGCGTTGGAGCTTCCAGTGTTAGAAAATAGTATTCGTTTGATGCTTGGTGCATATGAGTCAGCGCGTGAGCATCATGTTGTGGAATTTTCGTAACTATTCAGAGTTATGTAAAATTACTTGCTGTGAATGTAGTTTTGAATAGTTAAGTTTTGTGACTAAGAAGGAGAAAACATGAGAAAAATACTTTCAAACTGTCCAGTCAGCTGTTTTGCTGATGAGATCAGTGTATCACTTGACAGACAGATTCAGGTATTAAATGAGCTTGGAATTAAATTTGTGGAGTTTAGAAGTGCTGATGGCACTGGCGTAGCAGATTTTACCGATGAGCAGGCAAAGGAAGCAAAAAAACGTCTTGACGCTGCTGGAATCCGTGTATCCGCAGTTGGTTCTCCAATTGGAAAAATTGGCATTGAGGATGATTTTGAAGCTCATATGAAAAAGCTGCAGCGTATTGAGCGCATAGCTGATATCTTTGAGACACCATATATTCGTATGTTCAGTTTTTATCTGCCAGAAAATGCCGATCCGAAGGATTCTCGTGACGCAGTTATGAAACGTATGGATCGCATGGTGCAGGAGGCAAAGGCTAGTCGTCTTGTATTGCTGCATGAAAATGAGAAAGGTATTTATGGTGACAACGCAACACGCTGTCTTGATCTGATGAAAGAATTTTATGGAGATCATTTTAAAGCGACCTTTGATTTTGCAAATTTCATTCAGTGTGGACAAAATACAGTAGATGCTTACGAAATGTTAAAAACATATATTGAGTATGTTCACGTAAAAGATGCACGTATGGCAGATGGTGAGGTTGTTGTGCCAGGAACAGGAGATGGCCAGTTGGTCGCAATCTTTGACAAACTTGACCAGTCTGGCTACAAGGGCTATTTGAGTCTTGAACCGCATCTGGCAAACTTTGCAGGATTAGGAAGTCTTGAAAAGGAAGCCGCAGTGCGTGCTGAAAATGATACTGAGAAGGCATTCTGCATTGCATACCGTGCACTAGAAGGACTTCTTGGAAAATAATTAAACTTGTAAACCCTATAAACCTATAAACCTAGATAAGATTCCGAGATATCTGTGGCAACGCAGGTGTTTTCGGAATCTTTTACTGAATAAAAAATTATCTTGACGAAAGCAGAAAGAACAGGATAAAATAAAGGCAGTTAGAGTATTACATGAACGAGAGAAAAGGCGGAAAAATAATGAAAACAATTGAAGCGTTTTTTCAGAGGTTGAAGATACAGTAAAATCTCACGTAAAGAGTAACGTTTTACTATAAAAACCTTTCTAAAAATAAAGAAAAAGAGAGACATTTTGATAGCAATGATGTATAATCGCGGTAGACACAATTTGATTCTTAGAGTCAATAAATATACATAATCAGACCGTGTCAAGCTGTTGTGTAAGTAAAAATATACAACAGCTAAAAATAAGAATCTCTAATATTGAAAGGAAAAAATGATATGGATATTTATGTTGATGTCCGTGCAGGACGTGATGGAAATGGAAGCAAGGAAATGCCATTTCGCCGTATTAATGAGGCAGCAAAGGTCGCAAAACCAGGTGATACAGTGCTTGTAGCACCTGGTGTATATCGTGAGTATGTGGATCCTATTTTTGCAGGAGAGCCAGATGCACGCATTACATATAAGAGTACAGAGCCATTAGCAGCAGTTATTACAGGAGCAGAGCGTATCACCAGTTGGAAGCATTATCAGGACAATGTATGGGTGTGCCGAGTGCCAAACAGTACCTTTGGTGCATATAATCCGTATACTACATTTGTATATGGCGATTGGTATTTTGCCAAGGCAGACAAGCATACTGGATGTGTTTATTTAAATGACAGAGCATTGTATGAGACATCTTCGCTTGAGGATTGTATTAAGGGCGAAGTTTATGAGTGCAGCTGGGTTCCAGAGGAATCTGTTTACAAGTGGTATACAGAACAGGATCAGGAAACAGATGAGACTATTATTTATGCGAATTTTAAGGGAGCAGATCCGAACAAGGAAAATGTGGAAATTAATGTAAGACGTGAGTGCTTTATGCCGTCAAAGACAGGTGTTGGCTATATTACAGTAAGCGGGTTTACTGTGACAAAGGCTGCAACAACATGGGCACCGCCTGCTGCATATCAGGATGGAATGATTGGACCACATTGGAGCAAGGGTTGGATCATCGAGGACTGCGAGATCTCAAACAGCAAGTGTGCAGGAATTTCGCTTGGCAAATATCTTGATCCAGAGAATGACCATTACTTTACTACAAAATATGTAAAGAGCCCGACACAGATGGAGCGTGATGCTGTATGTCGTGGTCAGTATCATGGCTGGCTGAAAGAAAAAGTTGGAAGCCATATCATTCGCCGAAACAACATTCATCATTGCGAGCAGGGCGGAATCATAGGCCGTATGGGTGGTGTGTTCAGTATTATTGAGGATAACCATATTCATCATATCAACAACATGATGGAGTTAGGCGGTGCTGAGATTGCTGGAATTAAGATGCATGCTGCAATCGATGTGACAATGCGCCGCAATCACATTCATCATTGTACAATGGGTATTTGGTGTGACTGGGAAGCACAGGGAACAAGACTGAGCCAGAACCTGCTGCATGATAATCAGCGTCCGCCGTTTGCGTCTGTATTAAAGGGCGGCATGATGTCACAGGATATCTTTGTTGAAGTTGGACATGGCCCGACATTGATTGATAATAACATTATGCTTTCCGATGCAAGTCTTCGTTTTGCAACAGAGGGTGTAGCACTTGTCCACAATTTGATCTGTGGTGCACTTACTTGTGTGGGCGGAGGAACAGGACCGCGTTATACACCGTATCATATGCCGCATCGTACTGAGGTAATGGGCTTTATGACCGTACTTCATGGTGATGATCGTTTCTATAATAATATCTTTGTACAGAAATGGCCATCAGATGATATTATAACGATGCACGATTCAGATGATGGATTTGACACAGAAAATCGTGCAGCAGGTACCTGGATGTTTGATGAGTATCCGACATATGATGAGTGGATTTCTCAGTTTGATTTTAGTAAGCCTGCTGATATGGCAAAACTTTATGGCGCACACGAAGGAAAGTTGCCAGTATGGATTGAAGGCAACGCTTATCTTGGTGGTGCAAAGCCAAGTAAGAAGGATGTCAATGCTCTGATATCAGATGTCGCACGTGAGGATGTGCGCGTAGAGCTTGTTCAGAAAGAGGACGGTTATTATCTGGATACAAACGTATACGAACTGATCGAAGGCTTTAAAAATAGAATGATTGATTCAGATGTGCTCGGAAAGGCATTTGAGCCAGAGGAACGCTTTGAAAATCCTGATGGAACAGCAATCCGATTTGACAGTGACTATTTTGGAACGCATCGTGGTGTCGATGTCATCCCAGGACCGTTTGCGGGGGCCGAAGAAGCGGCGAAAGTGCTTTATTGATTGACAACCCGGGAGATGGTGCAACCCGCAAGTTTTACGAGGGGCACTTCGATGAGTGACTTTGTCGACGGGCCCAATTCCGCGGGCGCCTGTTACATTTTTTATTATCATACTGTATTTTGAAAGCCCCGCTACAACGTCCCGTCTCGTAAAGCACATCATCTCAGCGCCGTTTATGTAACGAAGGTGCAAACTGAACGGTTTTGACTCATTAAAAGGAATCTATAAACGGTAGTAAATCAAGCAAATAAATTTAACAGGAGTCTGCCCTTTGCGGCAGGCTCTTTTCATGCTATAATATAAACAACTGACTATACAAAAGGAGACGTTGTATGACACAAACAATTTTAAAAAAGAATGGTAAAAGCAATAAGACAACACTAAGCAAGGTATTAGGAAAGTCTGGGAACAAAAAGCCGTCAAAAGCACCAGCATCCAAACCAGTCAAAAAGCCAACGGCACCAAAGATGCCGGGAGAATGGCTGTACTTAAACAAAGAAGAGCTGTCTCTTCGCAAAATCTATGAACTGTTTGAGGAAAAGCAGACTGCTGAATATTGGGAGGCTGCTGGCGTATTGGAAATTTCATTACCAGAGAGTGGCACACTGGATATGGAAGATTTAGAGGGCACGCTTGGCGATGAAGAAGGTGATGCATATCTGAAGGAAAATGAGATTCATGCAGTAGCTGCTGTTACGATTCGCCCGGAGGACTATGAGAAAGCAAAAGAGGTGATGCTGTATATAATCGAGAAGCTTGGCGGGTACTTCTGTGGCGATACAGCGGATTTTACGCCTGTTGTGGCAGCAAAGAAGAATTGATTCGTATTAATTTGTTTGCGTAATCTTAAGGAGAAAAGATAAGACTTGTGGGAAAATATCTGTCCTATTGCAATGGGGCAGATATTTTTTAAAAACCGGGTTGACAAGTGTATACCACTATGCTATTATAGGGTTGACACAAGTAAACCGGAATAAACTACAGAAGGGAGTAGAAAATGGCAAAGCATATTGTTTTATCTGACGGTGAATGGAAACTGATGAAACTTTTGTGGGAGAATTATCCGATGACACTCGGAGATATGGTAGAAGCGATGCAGGATGATACGGCATGGAGCAAAGGAACGATTTTTACAATGCTTCGCCGAATGAACACGAAGGGTGTTATTCGTATGGATGATAGCGGAAGGTATCAGCAGTATTATCCAGTATTACAGAAAGAAGAAGCAGAGCAGGCTGAGACGCGCAGCTTTTTGGAACGTGTATATGATGGCAGCGTGGGAATGATGTTGTCAGCAATGGCACATGATCGGAAGTTATCGAAATCCGAGATTGATGAGCTGTATAAGATCATTCAGGAGGCTAGAGAGGAGGGAAAATGACAGACTGGATCATTGGCTCCTGTGTTCTGATCGTGGCGGTCTTTGCAATCCGCAAAGTATTTGGAACGAGAATTAGTAGTCGGTTTCGATATGCACTCTGGGCAGTTGTGATGGTTCGTTTGATTTGTCCGGCGGCATTTTGGAATAATCAGCAGTTGACGCAGAATATTACAAAGGTATCCGAGCAGCTATTTCAAAGTGTAACCCAGCAAAGAAATGAGTTAGATAAGGCAGATTCAAATGCAGAATTCGGAATGGAAAATGGACAGGATACAGGCAATACAAACAGAGCTGGTATAGAAGATACGAATAGTGCAGATCGTACCCCAAATAACGATACCGATAACGTGAAGAATCAAAGTATCAATATCGGACAGCAAAATGGACAGGTAATCAGTCAGGCAGAAAATATCGACAAGAACGGTTTTTATCAGACAGGGAAGGAGGCATTACCACAACTCGAAGAATACACACAATCAAAAAATAGCAATTCTAATGTATTTCACCGTATAATAGCGCAACTAATAAGTATGGTTCCAGCCATCTGGCTTTGCGGCAGTATTGTCGTAGGACTTTGGTTTATCGGAATCAATCTTCGCTTCCGTCACATGTTAATGCGAAGCAGAAAACAAATAGATAACAGCGAAAAGCCACCGATTTATCAGGTAAAGGGATTATCCTCTCCGTGTTTGTTTGGGGTGATTCATCCGGCGATTTATCTGAAAGAGGAGACAAACTTGCAGGATGATCAGCTTTTGATGATTCTTCAGCATGAGAGGTGCCATTACCAGCACAAAGATCATATCTGGTCTGTGATGAGAAGTCTTTGTATGATTATTTGGTGGTGGAATCCACTAGTGTGGGCCGCAGCAGTAGCATCCAAAAGAGACTGTGAAATGGCGTGTGATGAAGGCACACTGGAAACAATTGGGTGGGAAAATAAATTTTTGTATGCAAAGACATTAGTTGATGCTGTGTCGGATAAAAAAACTTTTGGTATGACAGCGGCATCAACAATGGTATCAGGAAAATCTGATACAGAAAGGAGACTGCGTATGATGCTAAACAAAAAGAAAACAAAAATGGCAAGCGTGGTACTTGCGGCGGGACTTATGTTAAATGCAGCAGCATTGTGTTTCGGAGGAGAAAGTACGGCACAAAGTCAGAGTGAAACGCAGATAAATCAAGCAGGTCAGACAGATCAGACCACACTTCCGGTGCTTTCAGCAGTGGATGTGTATGAGCAGATACCAATAACGGATGGCGTGGAGGAGTTTTGTGAGACATTTGGGCTGCTTGATAAAGAATATGTTGCGCAGATTACGCCGGAATGGATGAAGGATAGTGGTATTGCACTGTTTCGTGATGCGTTGAATGAACGAGTATACATAACCTGGCAGGATCAGCTGATAGCAGTTCCACAGCTGGCTCAGGGAAAACTTACAACCGTATCGGATGTAAAAGTATTAAGTGTGGCTGCGGCAGATCTGGATGAAGATGGCGTTTATGAAGTCTATTTCACCGCAAGAGTGTATATTGGAGGAAGCAGCACGCACACAAATATGATCGGTATGGCAAAACTTACAGATGGGTCATTTAGCTGGGATTTTGGTGTAGATGATCAGATGAACAATAAATCCAATGTGCTGATGCTGACACAGAATGAAAATGGCGAGCTTGTTTGGAGTGAGGCACAATATAAAAAGACAAGTGATAGCAATCTTCGTGAGTCAACTGATAAGGGACCGGGGGCATTTTCACTGACACAAACAGATGAGAAAAATGAGCAGATGATTACTTTGATAGAAGGATATCTGACAGGTCAGTTTGCAACAGGCACAGCATCAGAATACCTGCTTAGCCCAGTTTTTGGTCAGTCAACAGATCTTGATAACTTGAACTGGCTGATTCCACAGGGCAGACTTCGCTGGGGAATGACGTTAGATGAATTGAAGGTATGGTATGGAGATACACTTGAAATTGTTTCGAAGGAAGACGATATAACGACTGTACAGATTTCAGATGCATATATTTTGGGGTGCAATGCAGCGATCACTGCGACAGTGGACAAAAAAGCAGGTGTGACCAAACTTCAGTATGAATTTGCAAAGGAAGATAAAGATGTTGTTGTCGCCAATGCAAATAAAGGATTGTTGACAAATCAGACAGTCAGTGCGGCAGAGGGCATAAACGTAATCTATAACTGTGTAGGAATATCGCCCGCAAATTTGGAACTCGATTCCCAGAAGCGTTTTCGTGAAATCTGCGAGCAGCGGGGCACCTGGTCTGATACCGAAGAAATGCGATACGATGCCAAAGTAAGAGGACAGCTGGCGGTAACAGAGGATGCCTGCGAGTTGTCATTTGAGGCAGAACCAGAAATGGCAATTTTATATCGAGAGCTTTTAACTGCGGCAAGCAGCGAAATGAGTGGAATAAGAACTCAGTGGCAGCAACTGGACAAAGAAAATTTGACATTTTCGTGGACTCCAAGCCTTGAAACAACCAATGATTCAAAATGGGTTATGCTTGAAGGAGATAACGCAAATCAGCTTTCTACAATGGCACAGGCACTTCTTGGAGTGGCACAGCCGTATCTATTTGGTGGATTTTCGGAAAAGCTTATAAGTAGTGCGGCATATGCATTGGATGCGCTTAAACAGAGTGAGGACGATGTAATTTGCAGAATTACAGATAGTGATGGAAATCGTGATGCTGTATTTCTTATAAATGAGAATGGAAGTGGATATTGTTTTGTAGCAGTATCCGATGATATCATTGCACAGGTTGGACTATTCTCATTTACACCATGTGACACTGGAAAGGAATTATATCGAAGGATGTGGGAAGAAATCAATAAGTACGATACGATCGTTGCGCAGTGAGTGTGATTTAAATCAGTGATGAGACGAGCACTTTTCCCTGAGATGATCGTTAGCATGGATTCGACGTTACGTAAATGGGGGCGAGGCGAATGTGATTTACGAGGCGGAACGTTGAAGCGAGCTGCTCAAAATAATGTATGATAAAAAGGTACATAGTGGGCATCGCTGAACAGTGACGCCGACAAACACTTCGCCGAGTCACCCTTCGTAAGCCTACCGGGTTGTATTACTGTTCACAAAATCTTCACAAAAAAACTCTTGCATTTTTGAGTTTGTGGTGTTATATTACATACCGAACAAAGGAAATGACCAGACAGGTCAGTTTCTTAACAAAACCTCTTGTCGAAGGCTGCTAAGGAATCAGATTTTTGGAGGAAAAGACAAAATGAATACTTTAAAAGCTGAAAAACGAAGCATGGACATCAAAGCAAAGAAGCTTAGAAGAGAGGGATACGTTGTAGGCAACGTGTTCGGAAAGAAAATTGAAGGTTCTATCCCAGTAAAGTTTCAGAAACTGGAGTTAGAGAAATTCTTAAAGAAAGCACATAAAGGAAGTCAGATCATGCTTGATGTTGAGGGAACTCAGTATGATGCACTGATCAAGGACGTCGCATATAACCCTGTTGCAGGAAGAATTGATGAGATTGATTTTCAGGCACTTGTAAGCACAGAAAAAGTTCATTCTGTTGTTGAGGTTGTCTTAGAGAATCATGACAAGATTGCAGAAGGTGTACTTCAGGAGAGCCTTGAAGAGATTGCCTATAAGGCATTGCCGGCAGATCTGGTTGATGAGGTCAGAGTTGATGTTGGCGACATGAAGATTGGCGATGTTATTCGTGTAAAGGATCTTCCAATTTATGAAGATAAGAAGATTACTATTATGACAGATCCAGATGCGGTTGTAGTAGCATTAAATGCAGCACACAATGCAGCAGTACCTGAGCCAGAGACAGCAGAAACTGAAGAAGAGCCAAAGAAGGACGAATAATCTGGAGAAAATTATAAGTGAACAATTAAATGATTCGAAAAAAGGAATGGTCACGAAAATGACCATTCCTTTTTTGCATAAAAAAATATGAAAATTTATTACGAAGCAGTTTTCGTTTCAATTTGTGCCGGCTGCTGAACCAAAAATCCAGCCAGAATCTGGCGTATTACAGTATGGAGATAAGGAAGATATTCTTCAACTGATACTGGCTGGCCATACAAAATACAGCTGTAACATGTAGAACCAACGAGTTCGATAATTGTAAAGAGCATTAGCTCAGGCTCTGGACAGACATATGAATTTTTTTTCATCTGTTCAAATATATAATCATAAAACTGTAAAGACTCATCTGGCAGTGTATTTTCAAAAGCTGTTTTAAAAATCCCCCATGATAAATTCTTGGAAATAAAGGTTAAAAGACCGTGATCATCATTCAGGCGGCCGATGATGTAGTCGGCAACTGCGATAATCTGGTCTTCAAAGCTATTAAACTTCTGATCCAGCAGTGCATGGTGAGCATCTGCAAACAGCTGCCCTGCTTTGTGGGCAATCAACTTATCCCTCAAATCATATTTATCCTTAAAATATAAATAGAAAGTTCCCTTTGCAAGGCCGGCATCTGAAACAATATCAGAGATAGTCGTCTTTGCAAAGCCCTTATCGCGAAACAAATCAAAGGCCGTCTGCAGCAAAGCGTTTTTCTTTTGTTTCTTATTGATATCCACTTTTCCCATACGAGAACCCCTCCTGTAATACTTGTAATTTATCCTAAGCTATCATTATATCAAGATATTAAGTAATAGTAAAGGTGTAAATGTTTAAAAGCTTGAATCTTAGAGTTATTATCTTACAAAACTGACTAAAAGTCAATTATTAAAAACTGACCAAAATTCATTTTATTACCATATATTTTTCGGATACTTTTAATATTGACCAAAAGTCAGTTTCTGCATATAATGCGTAGTGTGAAAAAAAGATAGGAGATGGTTGCTATGGTTAAAGTAGGAAAATGGATTGCAAAACATAAATATCTGATCATATTGATCAGCATTTTGCTTATGATTCCTTCCGTGATCGGTATGGCAAAGACAAGAGTCAACTATGATATCTTAAGTTATCTGCCAGACACGCTTGAGACAATCAAGGGCCAGGATATTATGGTTGATGAATACGGAATGGGCGCGTTTTCCATGGTCGTCGTGGAAAATATGGAACTAAAGGATGTGCAAAAGCTAGAAGATGCATACAGCGAGATTGATCACGTTAAGGATGTTCTTTGGTATGATGATGTTGCTGATTTAAGTCTTCCAGTCGAGATGATTCCAAAGGATCTGCGAGAGGCGTTCTTTAAAGGTGATGCGACCATGATGCTTGTGCTGTTTGACAACACGACATCATCTGATGAAGCTATGGAAGCACTTACCGAAATGAGAAAGATCAGTAATGATCAGTGTTTCTTAAGCGGTATGACTGGTATTGTTACCGATATTAAGAACCTGGCATTAAGCGAGATGCCGGCATACGTTGTGATTGCCGCAATTCTTTGCTTCATCGTATTGCAGCTGTTTACTGATTCGTTTTTGGTTCCGCTGTTTTTCTTATTAAGTATCGGAATATCTATTCTCTACAACATGGGAACGAATGTATTCCTTGGAGAGATTTCCTATATTACACAGGCACTTGTAGCTGTTCTTCAGCTTGGTGTTACAATGGATTATTCCATTTTCCTTCTTAGCAGCTATGAGGAAAATAAAGAACGTTTCCCAGATGATAAGGAGCGTGCGATGGGTCATGCAATCGCCAATACCTTTAAGTCTATCGTGGGAAGCTCTGTTACAACAATTGCTGGTTTTGCCGCACTTTGTTTTATGACATTCGCACTTGGCCGCGATCTTGGTATTGTCAGTGCAAAGGGAGTTGTAATCGGTGTTATCTGCTGTGTAACTGTTCTTCCGGCTATGATTCTTATTTTCGATAAGCCGATTGAAAAAACAAAGCATAAGCCGCTCATTAAGAGCATGGATAGATTGTCAGGCTTCATTACAAAGCATTATAAGATTTGGCTTGTTATCTTCCTTGTTCTTTTAGCTCCGGCAATTTATGGAAACAGCAATACAAAGATTTATTACAACATTGCAAAATCTCTTCCATCCACACTTGAGAGCAATGTGGCAAATGAAAAGCTGGAAGAAGACTTTGATATGAGTGTTCTTCACATGGTTATGATGGATAAGAATATGGACGCAAAGGATAAGCGTGATATGTTAAATGCCATCGATGAGGTGGACGGTGTGAAGTGGACGATCAGTTTAAATTCCTTAGTTGGTGCAACTATTCCTGATTCTATGATTCCAAAGGATATCAAGAGTATGCTGCAAAGTGATAATTGGGAGCTTGCGTTTGTATGCTCACAATATCAGTCAGCGACAGAGGAAGTTAACAGTCAGATTGCCCAGATCAATGACATTGTAAAGGGTTATGATGAAAATGCAATGGTAATCGGTGAAGCTCCTATGATGAAGGACCTTGAGGATGTAACAAATATCGACCTTCAAAATGTTAACACAGTATCAATGGCAGCGATTTTCATCATTATCATGATTATCTTCAAGTCGATTTCACTACCAATTATTCTGGTAGCAGTAATCGAATTTGCGATAGCAGTCAATATGGCAGTGCCGTTCTATCAAAACATCAGTCTTCCGTTTGTTGCCTCTATCGTTGTCGGAACTATTCAATTAGGTGCGACAGTAGATTATGCAATCCTGATGACGAGCCGTTATCAGAAAGAGAGAAGCAGAGGAAAGAATAAAAAGGAAGCTGTAAGTGCAGCACATAAGGCAAGCCTTGAATCCATTATAACGAGTGGTCTTAGCTTCTTCGCAGCAACATTTGGTGTATCAGCTTATTCAAAGGTTGATATGATTGGTTCCATCTGTACACTTCTTTCAAGAGGTGCATTAATCAGTGTTGTCGTTGTAGCACTTGTTTTGCCGGCAATGTTCCTGATTTTTGATAAGGTAATTTGTAAGACATCAATTAACTTTCTTGGAAAGAAATAAAAAGTAAAGTAACTGACGTGCACAAGCGTGCAATTCTGATTTAGAAATGAGAATGAGGGTGTTATATTATGAATAGAAATCATATGCTGAAAAGAAAAATGACAGCCGGACTTGCAGTCGGCATGGCAGTAGCAGTAGGAAGTGTTCCAATGGCAATGGCTGCGAACACAGCAAATACAAAGGATTCATCAAGCAGTGTATCAAAAGAGGAAACCGTCTATGTAAATGCAGATGCATCTGGAAATCCACAGGAGATCACAGTATCTAACTGGTTAAAGAATGCAGGCAGTGAAAGCAACGTTGAAGATCAGTCTGATCTGACAAATATAAAGAATGTAAAAGGTGATGAGACTTTTAGTGAAAATGGTGACAGCCTGACATGGAATACAGATGGAAGTGATATTTATTATCAGGGTCAGAGCAATAAGGATCTTCCGGTATCTGTAAAGTTTACATACTTATTAGATGGACAAGAGATGCAGCCGCAGGATCTTGTCGGCAAGAGTGGTCATCTTCAGATCAAGATTCAGTATACTAACAACGAGAAGAAGAGTGCAAAGGTAGATGGAAAGAATGAGACTATCTACAGTCCATTTGTAATGCTGACTGCAATGATACTTCCAGATGATACATTCTCTAATGTCACCATCGACAACGGAAAGGTAATTTCCGATGGAAGCAGAAATATTGTTGTGGGTGTCGGAATGCCTGGTCTTAAGGATAGCTTAAAGCTTGATACACTTTCTCTTTCTACAGATGATGAAGACAAGAGCAGCGAAGACAAAACGCTTGATATTGACATTCCAGACAGCGTATCGATTGAAGCTGATGTAACAGATTTCTCAATGAGTTCTTCTCTTACAGTTGCATTGTCTGATCTGTTAAAAGATATTGATTTTGATGATGACAGTGCATTAGATGACATCAAGGATGCACTTGATAATCTTACAGATGCAGCAACACAGCTTGTTGATGGAACCTCTGATCTGTATGATGGTGTGGAGGAACTTGACGAGAAGTATGGCGAGTTTGATGATGGTGTTAAGGAATTAAGAGATGGCACACATGATCTTTCGGATGGCGTTGGTGATCTGACAGATGGTGTAAATAAACTTGCAGATGGAGCAAAGCAGTTACAGAGCGGAGCAGGTGATCTTGCAAGCGGAGCAAGGACGCTTGACGATGGAGCTGGAAAGCTTCAGAGTGGTTCTAAGGATCTTGCAAGTGGTGTGAGTCAGCTTGCAAGTGGTGCAACTTCACTTCAGAGTGGAGCAGGTCAGTTACAGAGCGGTGCAGGACAGTTGCAAAGCGGAGCAGCACAGTTACAGAGTGGTGCAGGTACATTACAGAGTGGAATCAATGATTATACATCTGGTGTCGATCTGTTAAATGCAGGTATTCAGGCAAATCTGTCAAGTGACAGTGAATTAAACACAAAGGTTTCTCAGTTTGCCCAAGGAATCAATACATTGGCAGCTGGTGTTAACAGCTACACAGCAGGAACAGATTCCTTAGCAGATGGCGTAAGTGCATATGTTGCAGGCGAACAGCAGCTTTCACAGGGTGCACAGGCACTGACTCAGATTCAGGGTGCGTTAAGCACACTTACTGCAGCACTTGATGGAGAGGGAGAGACGACAGAGGATCTTGTCGCAGCATCAAATGCACTGGCACAGGGAACAGAATCCTTAAAGGCTTCCTTGGGAACTGACGAGACTAAACAGTTAATGACTCTGTTAGACAGCATGTTGAAAACTGGAAATGAGCTGATCACAGAAGCAAGTGGATTATCTAGTGTTATGAAAGAGCAAATCGTAGCACCAGTTCAGGGCATGATGGCAAATGCTGAATATTTGATGAATCAGATCACGGCAGTACAGAGTTATACTGTTGAGTTAGCAAAAACAGCAGCAACGGCAAAGGATACGATTAATGCGCAGATTGCTAAAGCAAACAATGAATTATCAAGCGCTGCACAGGGACTGGCTGACAGTGTAAATAATGCAGCAAATGCGCAGATAAACAAGGCAATAGCCAACGCAAATGCACAGATTGACAGCGCAAGAGCAGTTCTTCAGCAGCAGCTTGACGCAGCAAATGCAGCAGGAAATACTGAGCTGGCAGCATCGTTACAGACAGCAATTAATAGCCTTGGAAATGTAAGTGGAGTAGAGGCGGTAAATGTTGACGCACCAGCATATACTCCAGTACAAGGAATTGATGGAATAACGCTTCCAACATTGAATGCGGATTTGGAAGGTATGGCAGCGAAGGTAGAGAGCATTAAGAATACCTTTGATACTCTTCAGACAACTGTTACAGGTTTAATTACCTCACTTACAGATGTACAGACAAAGATCGACAGTATTACTTCTATGAAGGATCAGATTCCGGCGGCAGATGTCACTGCGCTTAGCACAGGTGTTGATTTACTTGATTCTAATATGCAAGATTTCAATGCAGCAATGGGCAGCCTTTCAACGCAAGTTGCCACATTAAATACTCAGGCTTCGGCAGGAATCAAACAGCTGTTAGATGGTTTTGCACAGCTTGATGCAAACAACGATACACTTACAGGTGGTGCAGCACAGTTGAAGGCAAACAGTGCATCTCTTACAAGCGGCGCAGCAGCACTCCAGACTGGAGCAGGACAGCTGATCGAGGGATTAAATCAGTTAAGCACACAGATGACAGCAGGAGCAGGACAGCTTGCAGCAAACAGCCAGGCACTGCGTGATGGTGCAGCAACCTTAAAGGGTGGCATCGACAGTGCAAAGAGCGGAATTGATACATTAAAGAGCGGAACTGACAGCTTAAAGAGCGGAACTGATACCTTAAAGACAGGTGCAGATACCTTAAAGAGTGGTGCTGGTACATTACAAAGTGGAATTAACACATTAAAGTCCGGCACAAGTGCACTTAGCAGTGGTGCTGATACATTGAAGTCTGGAACTAATGATTTGAGAAAGGGAACACTTGACTTAAAGAGTGGTACACAGACATTGGCAGATGGCGTTAGTGATCTTAAGGATGGTGCAGATACGTTATCAGATGCAAGTGATGATGTAGTAGATGGAATCAGCGAGCTTAAGGATGGCGCAGAGGATTTAAAGGACGGTATGCAGGAGTTTTACGATGAAGGAATCAGCAAGATCAAGGATCTGGCTGATGAGAATCTTACAGTAATTCTTGATCGCTTAAAGGCTCTGACCTCAGATGAGATTTCATATGATACCTACAGCGGCAGAAGTGACAGCATGAATGGTTCTGTTAAATTCATCATTGAGACTGACGAGATCGAATAATTAAAAAACACCATGTACTGCAATGAGCACATGGTGTCTAAAAAAATACTATATTTGGATCAGCGAAGACTTTCTAATACATTTTCGTGAATCCGTTCTGAGAGCTGTCTGTAAAGGCAGCTCTCTTCTTTTGTAAAGTCGCGCATACAGGTGCATTCAAAATCATTAATTGCAGCTTTCAGATCGTCAAGCACTGGCGTTGCTGTCTCAAGCAAACGAACTGAAAAATGCTGTATTGGAAGCGGCTGAATGAAACCGCGCACCGAAAGATGAGAGAGCGACAAAGAAAGAATATGAAGTGGGAGCTGTGCATAATTGGCCAGCTCTTTTTTTGTTGTAAATGGAATTGGATTTTCCAAAGCAAGTAAAAGGCAGGCATCATTTAGTGTCAAATCATGCTTAATAGCAGCAGATTCAAGATAACGATACAAAAGCATTTTGCTGCGGTAGATATCAATAATAACGCCATGTCCGTTTAATGCCTGTGGAGATACACTTGTGCGTTCACTTCCTAATTTTTTTGATCCTGGAAGAATTGAAGGCATTACAAATCCATCCTTTGCTGAGTCAATCAAAAAATGGTAGATTCTCAGTCGGTTTTTCTCATAATATGCTTCATCAAATGTGTGTTTATAAAAATTGTTATAGTATTCAAAAATTTCGAGCTTCATCTTGACAGTATTGGAGATCGTTACACTCTGACTCACAAGAGAACCTTTTGTTTTGACATAGTAATAGATCGGAACCTTCAATGCAATAAAACGCTCAGCATATCTTATATACTCCAGATTAAACATAAAATCTTCACACCAGTTAATCTGTGCGTTCATGCGAAGCTCATGCTTTTCAATAATGTCGCGGCGATACAGCTTATTCCAAATCACACCATAATAAAAGTCGGCAGGATTTTCCATCATATGGTGGGAAAATTCTTCTTTTGAAAGTACGGCATCCTCATCAATATCACCTTTTTGAGAAACACGCTCCCCATTGACACGATAAAAATCTGCGATTACAAGATCGCAGTTGTTTTTCTCAGCAGTGCGCACAAGAAGCTTTGTAGCATCTGGTGTAATCCAGTCGTCACTGTCTAAAAATTGTATGTATTTTCCGTGAGCCAGATCAAGAGCTGTATTTCTTGTATCAGATACGCCGCTGTTATTTTTGTGAATGACGTGGACACGGTTATCAAGGGCGGCATATTCATCACATATCGCACCAGAATCATCGGTGCTTCCATCGTCAACAAGAAAAAGTTCATAATCAGTAAAATCTTGATTTAAAATGCTGTCTGCGCAGCGTCGAAGTGTCTTTGCAGAGTTGTATACAGGCACGATAATACTAACTTTAACAGACATAAAGCTAATCCATCCTTTCTATTTCCTGAAAAATAAGTATTTGGTTTGCGTGTACAAATCAACTTTTTATATTCTTATTTTACCAGAACTATTTTTGAAATGCTATGATGATTTTCTTAAATTTCTTACATTTTACGCTTTTTTGTAAATTGTAATTAACTGGCAATTTGGTAAACTGGTAACAGCTCATGAGTAAAAAGCATCTGCTTTGAGATATTCTTGCAGAGAGCTGAACTTGTGAACTGCAATGGAAAGAAAGAGCAGAGGATGGATATGACAGGAACAATCATAGGAACAGGTGCATGCGCTGCATCACATGTAATGGAAAATGATGATCTGGCACAGTTTGTTGATACAAGCGATGCATGGATCACAGAGCGCACCGGAATAAAAAGACGTCATATTGCAGAAAATGAGACGGTTTCCTCTTTAGCAGTTTGTGCAGCAAAAAGGGCACTTTTGGATGCAGAAATTTTAGCTGATGAGATTGGTCTGATCATTGTGTCCACTATGACACCAGAGAGTATCATGCCAAGTACAGCATGTCTTGTGCAGGCAGCAATAGGTGCTTCTAATGCATTATGTTTTGATCTGAACGCAGCATGCAGCGGTTTTGTGAGTGCATTTGTCACGGCGCGTACATATCTTGAAAGCAAAATTGTACGCTATGCACTTGTCATCGGAAGCGAGGTGCTTTCCAATGTAGTGGATTGGCAAGACAGGGGAAGCTGTATATTATTCGGTGATGGCGCCGGTGCAGTTATATTAGAAGCATCAAAAAATGATTCATGGGTTCCTGTCCTTCATGCTGATGGAAGACAGTCACAGGCACTTACCTTAAAGAGTCGTCATGATGCAAATTGGCTGTTTGAAAAGGAGCATCCAGACTTGTTTAAGCGCGACTACTTTATAAGCATGGATGGCAGAGCTATTTTTCAATTTGCCGTGCGCAAGGTGCCAGAAGTAATTGACGAACTTCTAGAGAAGAACAATCTGAAAAAAGAAGAGATTGCATATTATCTTCTTCATCAGGCAAATCGCCGCATTGTAGAGGCAGTGGCAAAGCGTATGGATCAGCCAATTGAAAAATTTCCAATGAATTTGGATGAATATGGAAATACCTCATCAGCATCAATCCCGATTCTTCTTGATGAAATGAATCAAAAAAAGCTGCTTCATGACGGTGATAAAATTATCATTGCAGGCTTTGGCGGAGGCTTAACCTGGGGAGCAGATGTGATTACTTGGAGAAAGAAGTAAGAATGATCAAAGCAGAAACCGCAAAAAACGGTAAAACAATAATTTATTATAAAGGAGAAATGAAAATGTTTGAAGAAATTAAGACTATCGTAGCAGAAAACTTAGGTGTAGAGGAAGACAGCATTACAATGGAGTCCTCTTTCAAGGATGATTTAAAGGCAGATTCTCTTGATTTATTTGAGATGGTAATGGCACTTGAGGAAAACTATGGAATTGAAATTCCAACTGATGATCTGGGTCAGCTTGAGACTGTTGCTGATGTAATCGATTATATTCAGAGTCATAAAGAGTAAATAATATGATACCAGGGTCAAAAGCTCCAACGGAGCAATTCGTGGGTATCATAATATACGATCATGAAACAAGAGCATGTTCATGATTATAAATGAGAAACGAGAAAAGGCAGGAAAAAAGGATGCAGACAGAATTAACCAGATTGCTTGGAATCCAGGCACCAATCATTCAAGGCGGAATGGCATGGGTGGCGGAACATACGCTTGCAGCAGCAGTATCAAATGCAGGCGGACTTGGTATTATCGGTGCCGCAAATGCACCGGCTGAGTGGGTCAGAGAACAGATTCGCCTGACAAAGCAGCTGACAGATAAGCCGTTTGGCGTCAATGTCATGCTGATGAGTCCTTATGCGCCAGAGATTGCACAGGTAGTTGCAGAGGAGGGCGTAAGTGTTGTTACGACAGGTGCAGGAAATCCAGAGAGTTATATGGCACTTTGGAAATCAAAGGGCATTAAGGTGATTCCAGTCGTTGCATCCGTTGCTTTAGCAAAAAGAATGGAGCGAGCAGGAGCCGATGCTGTTGTTGCAGAAGGATGTGAATCAGGTGGTCATATTGGTGAGAGTACGACAATGACACTTGTTCCGCAGGTAGTTGACGCATTGAATATCCCAGTTATTGCGGCAGGCGGAATAGCAGATGGCAGAGGTCTTGCAGCAGCTTTTATGCTTGGGGCATGCGGTGTACAGATGGGAACTCGTTTTGTTGCGACAAAGGAGTGCTGGGCACATCAAAATTATAAGGATAAGATTTTAAAAGCAAAGGATATTGATACGAAAGTAACAGGCAGAAGCACTGGTCATCCAGTTAGAGCACTTAGAAATGAAATGACAAAGCAGTATCTTGATCTGGAAAAGAAAGGTGCAACATTAGAGGAACTTGAGTATCTGACGTTAGGTGGTCTTAGAAAGGCTGTTGTAGAAGGCGATGTGAAAAATGGAAGTGTCATGTCTGGTCAGATTGCAGGAATGATCAAAGAGGAGTTAACTTGCAGAGAGGTCATTGAAAACATTGTGGCTGAGGCGGCAAAGCTTCTTGAGAAAGGGGCATGTTATGAGTAAGCTTGCATTTATTTTTCCAGGACAGGGTGCGCAGAAAGCTGGAATGGGAAAAGATTTCTATGAAAACAGTGAAGCTGCAAGATCATTTTTTGATCAAGCACAAAAAATTCTTGACTTCGATTTGAAGGAAATGTGTTTTGGTGAGCACGAAGAACTTAACTTGACAGAGTACACACAGCCATGTATGGTAAGCGTTTGCCTTGCAATTGTGCAGGAACTAAAAAAACGCGGCATTAATCCTGACATCACAGCAGGCTTAAGCCTTGGAGAGTATGCAGCAGTTGCAGCAGCAGGCGGCATGAACGAGCTAGATGCTATAAAGTTAGTGCGACGCAGAGGAATTTTGATGCAGAGCACTGTTCCAGCCGGTGAAGGCGCAATGGCAGCTGTTTTAGGATTAGATGCAAAAAAAATAGAAGAAATTCTTGAAAGCTTTGAAAATGTATGGATCGCAAATTATAACTGTCCTGGTCAGATAGTAATAACTGGTCTGACTAATGAGGTGCAACAGGCATCTTTAGCATTAAAAGAGGCAGGTGCAAAGCGTGTTGTGGAGCTTAAAGTCAGTGGACCATTTCATTCCCTGCTTTTAAAACCAGCAGGAGAAGCACTGCTTAAGGAGATGGAATCAATGTCATTTTCACCGCTGCAGGTTCCTTATGTTGCAAATGCGATTGCCGAAATAGTGACAGACAGTAAAAAGATCAGTACATTTTTTGCAAAAGGAATTTATTCTTCTGTTCGATGGCAGCAAAGTATTGAGACAATGCTTGAAAACGGTGTGGATACTTTTGTTGAGATAGGACCTGGAAAGACACTTGCAGGTTTTATGAGAAAGATTGCACCAAAGGCAACTGTATATAACGTATCCTCTTTTGAGGATGCCATAGCACTTGAAAAATGTCTGTCAAAGGCGTGAGGTGAAGTATGTTAGAAGAAAAAATTGCAGTCGTAACAGGGGCATCCCGTGGAATCGGAAGAGCCATTGCAAAGGAGCTTGCGCTTAAAGGAGCATTTGTAATTGTTAATTACAATGGCTCAAAACAGGCAGCTGATGAGACAGTAAATGAGATTACACAGGCAGGCGGCAAGGCTGTAAGTGTGCAGTGCAATGTGGCAGATGCAGCCGAGTGCGAAGCTTTTATAAATAATATCATTAGCGAATATGGTCGAATTGATATTTTAGTCAACAATGCAGGAATCGTGCGTGACAATCTTTTGATGCGTATATCAGAGAAGGATTTTGACGCAGTCATTGATACAAACTTAAAGGGAACTTTTCATACGATGCGTCTCGTGGCGCGTCCAATGCTTCGCCAAAGAAGCGGAAGAATTATTAATATTTCTTCAGTGGTTGGTATTTTTGGAAATGCAGGACAGGCAAATTATGCGGCATCAAAGGCTGGTGTTATAGGTCTTACGAAATCAGCAGCAAAGGAACTTGCATCGCGCGGCATCACCGTAAATGCTGTAGCACCAGGTTTTATTGAAACTGATATGACGCAGAAATTAAGCGAGCAGGTAAGAAATCAGATTCTTAGCCAGATTCCGGCAGGCACATTTGGAAAGCCAGAGCATGTGGCAAAAACAGTGGCCTTTCTGGCGTCAGATGATGCGTCATACATTACCGGTCAGATCATTCAGGTCGATGGCGGAATGTAATCTATAATAACATAGCAGAAAGGCAAGGATAATTGATGAAAAGAAGAGTAGTTGTGACAGGCTTGGGCGCTGTGACTCCAATTGGAAATACAGTAGAGGAGTTTTGGAAGGGAATCCGCGAGGGAAAGGTAGGAATCGGACCTATCACTCGTTTTGACACGACTGGTTATAAAGTTACGCTTGCTGCCGAGGTAAAGGATTTTAAGGCAGCAGATCGTATGGATTTTAAGGCAGCAAAGAGAATGGATCGCTTTTCACACTATGCTGTGGCAGCATCAAAAGAAGCACTTGAGGATTCAGGTCTTGATCTGTCAAAAGAGGATGCATTTCGCGCAGGCGTTGTGATAGGTTCAGGAATTGGTTCTCTTGAGATGATGGAATCAGAGCATGAAAAGATTTTAAAGGGACAGGTGAATCGTGTCAATCCGCTTATGGTTCCTAGAATGATTTCAAACATGGCAGCAGGAAATGTTTCAATTCAGCTTGGACTTCGCGGAAAGTGCACGAATGTCGTAACAGCCTGTGCATCTGGTACACATTGCATTGGAGATGCATTTCGTGCAATTCAGTATGATGATGCTGATATTATGTTTGCAGGCGGTGCAGAGAGCAGTATCTGTCCGACAGGAATTGCAGGATTTCAGTCACTGACTGCTCTTTCAACATCAGATGATCCGCTGTACGCATCAATTCCGTTTGATAAAAACAGAAAAGGCTTTGTTTTAGGAGAGGGTGCAGGTGTAGTTGTTCTTGAGGAGCTTGAACATGCTAAAGCGCGCGGTGCTCATATCTATGCAGAGGTAGTAGGCTATGGAGCTACAGCAGACGCATTCCATATCACTTCACCATGCGAAGATGGAAGCGGTGCAGCTAAGGCAATGGAGCTT
>ERZ827488.1615-NODE-1615-length-25966-cov-6.502528_pt1 | contig 25966 bp, 33 predicted proteins | sample MGYA00519771_ERZ827488 | MGnify/ENA primary metagenome ERZ827488 (study PRJEB31778, sample SAMEA3449323) | human gut metagenome | biome: human gut; feature: human-associated habitat; material: faeces | place: United Kingdom | collected 2010/2012 ... | reverse complement strand
AAAGAGGGCGGGGCATGGGGCGGCAGCATGATTTCTGTATGGACAACGCCGCCTTTGCGGGTGTAGTCGTGGGTCATTCCGTCCCACTCGTTTGTTAGCTTTTCGCCGCTTCGGTAGGCGGCTGCGGCAACAGCTGATTTGCCTTTTCCTCGGCTCACAATGCCGATGTTCCAATGGTAAATGGCTATGGGTATCACCTCCCGGATAGGATAATAAAACCCGCAAAAATGGTACAGACGCCAACGGCGGGTGTACTGTTTTTGTGGGTGTGCAGGGATAGCCGCAAAGCGGCGCAAGGGGTGCAGCCCCTTGTTGCGGCAAAGCCGCCATATCGGAGCGCGGGGTAAAACCCCTGTGCGGAGATAAGCCCTCGGCAGAGCGCACACGCCCGCAAGGGTGTATAAGTGCGCCCTTAGTTCCTAAGGGATTTTCAGCTTGTCGCTCCCTCGGCTCGTTTTTTCAGATATTCCCGCGCTGGTTCACTCGTCAAGGCAAGCCGGAGAAGTGCTGTGGCTTCCTCGTCGGTCATGTTCTTTGCTTCCGGCACAATGCTTTCAAAGACCGCGCCCCGGACAATAAGGCGGTGGCTGCGCGTTCTGCGTTCCTCTTTGGATAGCTTCTGACGCAACATCTTTTCCCGGTTCTCAAACTGCCGGATTTTCTTCTTTCCGTCCTCAATCTCGGCTTGCAGTTCTTCGCGGGTTTTCTCTCTTGGCTTTGTCATAGTTGGTCGCTCCTTTCTGCTCATGGCTAAAAGAAAAGAGCAGCCGTTTTCTGTACGAAAATAGCTGCCCTCAATAGGTGGTTTACAATTTTAGAATGTCAGTATCTTAACTTACATCCAGTATATCTTTGCTCCAGAAATTTGAATTTTTGAATCCGCAGGAAGTCTTAACAAGTGTACAATATTCAGATAGTCAACATACCCAGTCCCCACATGAACAAGGCTGAAAACACAGAGAACAGCGCTTGCAAAAGCATAAGTGCGTGGAACAATCATATATGCAATTAGCGGAACAACACCTAAAATTAGCGATGGAAGCATATTAACCACGATAAACCTATTTCTTGTCATCGGTGATGTACATGTCGTTCCAAGTCCCTGCGTCGTGTAGAACATAATGACTTCACTACCCGCTGGAAAACTTACGGCATGGATGAGTTCATGAACCGGGAAGAAAAGTAACGCAATCACAAGACCTATCATCCAATCAACTCTTGAAAATGCGACCCCTCCAAGATAAGTTTTTTTGATATAAACACAACAAGCAAACAAAAGAACAATCGGAATAAGTATGATTGCAGACTTGCTTGTTACTTCCGGCAGTTCTTTTGCACCAGTTCCGACATCAACAGTAGGAAGATTATTGCCGTCATACTTCCCAATCCATTTAATCTTCATTTGTTGCCTCCTAACTTTTCACCACAACATTTTGCCCGGTTACATTGATGGTTGTTTCCTGCTTGCATTTGGGACAGTACAGGGGGAAGTTTTCAAGCACCGTATCGGGGCGCATTTTAATTCGGTTTTTGTTGTTGGAAATCGGGTATAGCACCCATTTTTCCTTTTCCCATACGCCACCTTTTTCCGTTTAAGATATAGCATTATTCTCCATTCCGAAAATCAATATGAAAGCAATAATGAATATAGATGACAATATTTTAACTGTCAATATCAATTTTTTCGTTTTGCCAAAAGCTGCAATAGCAGCACATACAATGGCTAAGCAATTCATTGCTACTCTTAAAGGATAGTTATAGCTAAAAACACTTCCACTCATAAATGTGCCAGATACAATAGATAACTGGCTTATCAAAAAAATAGAAATAGAAAGGCAGTAAAGCACAATGCTAATTAGAAGATTGCGTTTCCCCTCAATGATTTTTTTCATTATAACACCCCCTGTTAAGACGCTTCTTCTTGTTTGATTTCTCTATGTTGCAGCCAACTAAAGTCAACGCTAAGGCAAGAGCTAAAACAAATGCTATCAGTTTATTCATGTTGAAGCATCCTTCCGCGGCTCAAAAAATACTTATAACTCTCCAATATGATTATATCATGCAAAGCACGAACTTTTCAATTACTGTCTCCATACAAATGTGTAATTTTTCTATGAACGCCGTACTTTTTCTCCTCTTCGCTTGCCGCCCTGCGGCGTTCCTCACTATGTGGGGTGGGCAGTGAAAAAGCGCAACCGCTTTTCGTCGATTGCGCTTTGCTGGACCGGAATTGTTCTATGATCTTTTTGCAAAATCACTTCTGCTGGAAATGCCGCAGGAAAACTTCATTCGCCGCTTGCAGGGATTTGTGATACTCCCGGTAAGCGGGGCTAATCCTCTGCATTGCGGGGATGAATACATCGTTATAGCCGCTCTCCCTTTGGAATTGCTTTAGATACTCTTGCAGTCGGTAGGCGGGAGATGCCTTATATTCCTCCGATTCCGCAACCGCTCGGTATTGTTCGAGCATTTCTTTGTTGTCGTGAATATACTTTTCCGGGTCTGCCATAGCTGCCGCAAGTTCGGCAGATGCACTTTGCGTCACAGCAGCATCAGCATTTTCTCTAACCTCATCAAGATACTGCTGCACATCGCTGGGAACGGCTATTGAAATGCCGTCCAAGTATCGGATGATCGTTTCAAACGCTTCCCTCTGTTCATTCGTTGTGATTGCTTCGCTCAAAAACGGAGCCAACCGCGCCGCCCAACGCCACAAACAGGCAGTCCAACAGCGTTTTCATCTGCCGCACCCCTTACCTGTCATAGACCTTGTTCCAGTCTTTCTGCGCCTGCCAACCAATATTGGCCGCGTCCACGCCCTGCTCCGCGCAGGCCGCGGCAAACTCCGTCTCTGTATAAGGGCCGCTGACCGCGCCGGAATCCAGCGCCACCGCGTAATAGGCCATGTCGCCCTTGTCTTTCTCCGCACGCTGCTGGACATAGATGGTACTCTCGTCCCAGGCCACGGCGTATACATAGCCCTCCACCACCGGCTCGGCAGTCAGACCATCGTCATCCACACAGACCAGCGGGATCTCTTGGCTATTGATCCGCCACACGGCATAGTCGCCCGGCAGGTCCTCATATTTCCAATCCCCCGCCCCGGCGCAGGCAGTCAGCGTCAGCATCAATGCCAGCAGACACACGATACCCGTCAATTTTTTCATGATCCATCACCTCCTCCACAAACAGGATAAGCTATCCCCCAAGGTGCCAGTCAATAGGTTTTTTCAAAAAATGAGTTAGAATATTCCCTTATTATACTTGAACTGTGCATACAAGATAAAGCCCAAGCCGATGACGAGCGCCGGGATAACAATGAAATACATTGCCTTTTCACTCCAGAAAGTTGTGGCAAATGCCGCTATCAAAGATACACCGATGATGAGCGTACCTGTGCCAACGGCTCTCCCATACTTCGGCACATCTTCTTCCTTGACCTTTCTTCGGTTGTAGGAATGTATTGTGCTGATATTTCCAGTCATATTCACGATTCCAATAACGGAGATGAATATGCCTAAGATCAACAGAGCGATATTATCCATTCGCGTTCTCCTTAAAAATAAAACAGTTCTTCAAATTTCTTGTCCAGAGCAATGCAAAGGATCAATGCCAGCTTTGCGGTCGGATTGAATTGCCCCGTTTCAATGGAACTGATTGTGTTTCTCGATACACCAATCATTTCCGCCAGTTGTGTTTGGGATAGCTTTTTCTCTGCGCGTGCTTCCTTGAGGTTGTTTTTCAATTTCAGCTCGTCATTCATTCCTTGACCTCCACAAGCCGCAGGATAAAAAAGGCAAAAAACGTGAGGCACATCGCCAAATAGAGAATAGCGAGGATCAAGTCGGTTTTCCTCTTTAGCCTGGCATACTTTACAAGAGTGTGGGTGGTAAGGATGCTGAAATAAACAACCCACGGACTTAGAAAGTACGTTTTTGTGAAGATACGAAAGATAAGCGTGAGAACAACGCAGACCGCAGCACCGACACGACCGGCAATATTTCCTGCCTGCGCGGTTACTTCCATCTCCGCCAAATCCCTGTTTTTGTTCTCTCTGCGGCTGCTTTCCAAAATCTTCTCTTTATTCATTGAACAGAATCGCTCCTTTCCAAGTTTTCTTGTCATTATTATATCAATGCCAAGTAAACTTGTCAAGCACAATTATCTTACCGCCCTGTGTCTTTTCTATGAACGCCGCACTTTTTCGCTGCTTTGCTGGCGGCTCTCCGGCGTTCCTGTGTATATTACAAATCATCGAGAATCTGAGGCTTCACTGCTTCTGATGCTTAGAGGCAGCTCAGGACAATGCTTCTATTGCCGACGGACTTCATTCCGCCGTAACCTGCGGATAATCTTGCGCATAAATCTTGACGGCTGGAACAGAAATCGGTTGGCACCCGATTGTGCATGACGAAAGCATTTGGATGCCGAAATAGACCGTAGAGATGTAGACGCAAAAACGGAGGAGCCTGCTTTTGCAAGCTCCTCCGCACTGGTATACTGTATCGCTGAAATGTCAGTATTGAGGATACTGCTTCCACAGGCAATCCTCAATCGTTTTGATGGCACGAACCGTCTCGACAGCATCAACTCCGTTTGATAGAAGGGCGTAACCCCGATGTATGCAGCCATTCTTCACCCTTAATTCTTCGGCATACACGCCGCTGTAGTCCCAGCCTCCATTGAGCCAGCAACAGCTGATTGTACTGTCCCTCTTAGATTTCTCCGGATACTCCGGCAAAAAGCGGCAGTATACTGCGATTGTGTCTGTGCAAAATACGCATCGTTACCTGCCCACACACCACCCATGTTTCGGATGCTTTCTCGGAATGTACGAAACCTCATGGGCTGTGCTTCAGAAGAGTGTATTCGGGCTGCTATCGTGCGCTGCATGTGTTTCCTGCACCGGCATTGTCGCTGGTTTTATCGGGTTCTGCAGATAGTATGCCGTCAGCCACGACTGGTAGTGGGTTTTGGTCATCAGCATCAGCTCGCTGAACAGTTCAAAAGTCATGCTGACCGAGACATGGTTTTCCGGATTCTTTCCGAACCGCGGCACGATTAGGCCTTTGGCGTTGGTTTCTCCGGGACCGCTGTCAGCAACGAAAAGAAAATCCGTCTTACTGCCGCAGACGAGCTGCGCCGTCCGCGACAGGCTTTTCCCATCCGCACGTGCCCGGCCGTACCTTGCGAGCTTTTCCGCCGAAGTGCCGCCAAGACACTGATAGAGCGGCGTGCTGTCGCCATTTTTCTTCTTAACCTGCATTAGATAGCGCAATTCACCACCCATCAGCTTCCGGCACAACTCCAACACCTCCGCCATATCGATGTAGATTTGAATGCTGTTGGTCTGACGCTGGCCGGAGGGCTTGCTGAGGTCGTAGGAGGCAAATGTAAAATGCGCCTTCCCGATCTCAAAGGCATCATTCAGGCTTTCCACAAAGCAGTTGCGTGCATCGACGCGAATGATTTGGCTACGGTTGCGGTCATCATTCATGGCTGAGCTCCTTCCACAATGCCGGCAGATGTTCAAGTGCGTCGATAAGACGGTCGCTGTTTTTTTGGAACTGTTTCCGGAAATCCTCCTGAATGTCATAATTGAGATACAGCGCCTGATAGGTGATGGACCAGACCCGCTCCATGGATTTGTCAGGAAGCATTTTCTCCAGCTCCACGATTTGCTGTCTTACAGAGAACAGCGCTTTCTGCCATGCAATAAAATCGTTGTCGTGGATGGGTATGCCGAAGCTTTCTACCCACTCGCGTACGGTATGCTCTTCGGAACGATCTCCGCACTCAATGGAGTTGATGATATACTGGATCCTGGCACGCTCAATGGCGTTCGGATCCGTTTCTTTCGCATCCAGCTTTATGCTGCGGCCCAGTGGGAACAGGGCGCAAACCGTAGGCTTTGCATTATGAACAGAACATTTCCGGTCCCTGAGCAGCGGGCAACGCTTAATAGATCCTCTCGGCTTGAGCCGTACAATGGGGATTCGGGAGTTTTGCCCCAGATATACCTCGCAATATTGTGCAATGGTGTCCCGTGGTGCAAGTCCCAGCTCCTTGGATATGTTGTAGAGGTCTTTGGGATTCAGGAGAATATCCTCCCGGTTGATGCAGCACTTCCCGCACTGCTTGCAGTGAAAACGAAAATGCTCATCCGTTCCGATGCACATCTCATCGTAGTGCTCCACAATGTGTTGTAATCTTTGATCCATTTTACTTCTCCTTTTCATAGAATAATCGTCGGTTTGTGTTGGTTATGGCCGCTCCGCCAACAGGGACAGTGCCGCCTTGAGCTGTTGAAGATTTTTTGCATATTGCTTTAGGAACGGCTGATCTAAGTCGAAATCTGAATACTTATATCGCCAGAACAGGAGCATCGCCTGTTGCCGATGGAATTCGGGTATCCGCCGCATGAGTCGTGCAATATCCCGAGCAGAACCAAGATCCATTCTGAGAAACGCTTTGTCTTCCTCGGTAAACCGCCGTTTCATCCATGCCTTTACATGAACGGCCGGGCCTTTGAAATGGTGTTCCTTTTCGCGGCTCACCAGATATTCCGGCTGGCCGTCATCTCCGATACCGGCAACGAATGGATAGATCCGGCAGGTTCTTGGTTTTGCCGCATGGACCATACACCGATTCTCTTTCAGAAAAATACAGGCGTCGTCAACACCTGTAACTTTCAGCATGAGCATGAAATACCCACATTCGTCCAGTAGGGCAAGTTCGGTATACCGCGCAATAAAGTCGTCCATGCAAATGATTCCCTTGTCCTTTTCCCGCAGCAGCCGTGTCAGCCGGAATACATCCGGACTTTCCAAGGGAACGCTTTGCCGGACATGGCGGCAGCACTCGCCGCAGCAGGTGCAGTGAAAGGGGACCCTCTCACGAGGAGAGATTCTGTGCGTTGTTGATAAGACTTCTTCGATGTTCATTGTGATATTCTCCTTTTAGGCCACAGGAGGCGCCGATAATTCGACGCCTCCTGTTTGTGCTGTAAAGCCTGATTTATTTTTGTGCTCAGCGTTTGGGTTACCCCTTTCCAAAGCGAATCCGCTTGAACCCGATTGGCTCACAGTAATAGAACTCACCTTCTCCTGATGCAAGAAATATTTCCACCACATCGGAGACCGAGAGCGACCGCCCTTTGTAACCGGAAGGGTGCTCCATGTTGAAAACATAGAATATATCCTCCAGTGTTTGCGCAGAAACTTCTCCGGCAAAAACGCAGTCGTAAAGTTCTGCAGGGACTCGACCATTGCTGACCGATATGATGTGATTCAGGCTCTGAAACGCAAGACGGTTCTCATCGCGCTCTATCGCAATCTGGTAGATGGCAATTTTCACGACAATGCACCTTCTCTCTCATACAGATCCTCTGTATCCATGCTCTGCAGTCGATATGGATCTTCGCACTGTGGGTCTTCCGGAAAGCGATTCTGCCGATCCGGTATGACTGCACGCAGCACATTGCGTCCCGTTTCCAGAAATTCATCCAGACGGATATCGCAGTCTGCATAGATGCCGGATACATACCTGCCGGCCTGAAAGCGTTCTCCTTCCTGAACCCTAAGCCCCAATGTGTTGAGGATCCTTCCGATTTCACGGGGAGGAAGACTCAGGACCACTTGAAAATCCGGATGGCCATATTTCTCCATGCCATGAGTATGCGCATTGCAGGTATAGGGCAGGAATCCTTTTTCCTCCTTCCCACACTCGTCACAGGCTCCGTTTGCTACAAGATGGATGATCCAGTCGATATTGTTGTTCATACTGCACCTCATACTTTCTGAATGGAATACACGCTATTGCGCGTTTCAATCACGGTAGCTTCTTGTGTGTCTGCCATAATAGCACAGACTGTGGAAGTCCTTCGGCATCCGTCAGTCTCCTGAATATATGCCGGCAAGCCGATATGTACCGGGTACAGAAGCGTTCCTGTCAGACAGATCTCGGGTTTAACCGCATCAGGCATCCTCTTCGCCTCCTTCCAGAATGCGGCACATCTCGCGCATGGCATCCGTCAGGTCGGCAGAGAAATCTTCCCAGTTTGACAGAAAGGTAGTAAGCGATGCCGGATCGTGAAATACAGCGTCATCCAATACCAGGATTTCATAGTCTTCCTCGTCCATACTGTTGTAAGGTAGACTTAGATAGCCGTCTTTTGTGGCCAGGATAAACGCACCGGCATGGATTCCGTCGCAGATGGGATAGCGCCAGCACAGCTCATTTCCGTGCGCGGCATAATAGCGCAGCCTAATATCACTGAGGGTGCGGTCAGTACTGTCGTTGTCTTTCAGGTATGTCAGAACCTCTTTGGACGACATCAGCGTATCCGGATTGAGCGTTCTTAAAAGACCGCTCACCGTGTAAGGCCGCGTTTCCGAGCTGACAAAACCGATCAGCCAGAGTGCATCGTCCTCGACCATCTCACACTTCCAGTCCGCCTGTAAAGCGGCCTTCAAAAGAAGCGAGCCAAGTGTCATGCCGAAACCGTGTACGGCCTCTGAATCCTCCGGCAGAGTTTCCATGCGGGTCTCCGCGTCTGCTTGTACAGCATCCAGCAGCCGATTCAGATCAGCAACCGAAAACAGCCCATGCAGTGCACGGGCGCCCCAGTATCCTTGATCCTCCGGCCACACACGCAGAAGAAACCTTCGGCCCAGAACAGCCTTTATCTGATCTGACAGCAACTTTGCGATATCATCCCACGCAAGTCGGTAGGCTTCATATGCCCGGCTTTTATCAATCACATTTTCCATACTTCGTTTCCCTTTCCGGCCGATATGGCCCATAGTACTGAGTGTCCTCCGCATCGGAAGTGTAGACGCCGATGCAGAGCTCGTGGCAGGGGCTGTGCTCCGAGTTGTATTCCGCAAAGCATACGAGTTCCTCCGGCTCGCCATCCCGCAGTAGATACAGATTGATGGCCGGATAGGTCGTATCTGCATAAGCGACGGCTCGAAGATGTGTGCCGTCCGGCAGAGGCAGCGTGATGTGCGGATACGAAACGGTGTCCGGCGTCGGCGCTCGCGAAAGAGAGAACCGATTTCGTCCCGGTCTCCCGTTTTCAGAGAATCGCTTTCTCGCCTGATCCAGTTCGATCTGCAGTGCCGTGAAGATCTGCTCGACGGCATCGGCGTCATAGGCATAGGTGTTTGTTCCGGAGCAGTTGCCTAGAAGGCGCAGCATCCGGATAATTTTGTTGACGCGCGCCTCCGCCACGCGACGGAAACGTGCATTCTTGGTTTCTTTCATTTTGTGACCTCCTATCGTTTTCTACACAATCCACGAGAACTACGCACGCGCCCCGCCTCATCACAGAAAACGGAGTTCCAATGCGGTGATTGCGCCATCCTGTTTATAAGCATATACGCCATAGCATCCGTCGCCGTACCCGGACGAGCTATAAAAGCCGTCCTCTATCAGCCATGCATCGCCATTACGGACACGGTCACAGAACCTACCCCATTCCTCGTCACTGTAATCCGGTTTGTTGTGGAAAAACCCAGCCAGCCCGGCGTCAACGCCTATGCTGCCGATTTCCTCCATGTCCTTCTGGCGCGGTATATCACCGTTTCGGTATATCCCAATCGCACCAACCAGTAAATACGAATACGGCGTACCGTCCTCATACCTGCCTTTGTCGGTATGACGCCAGACATAGCAGGCATATTCGCCTTCACGGATTTTCACATTGTTCATCCGGCACCAGACGTCTTTGTCGTAACAGGGGTCGGTGATATCCACGCTGCCGTGGAAGTCCATGACCCCGATCTTCGTTTTTCTCATTATGTGTCCCCCTAACTGTGAGTATTTACGAGAAACGATTTGCCTTCTGCGGAAAAATCACAGTTGGCACAGCTCCAGATATCCGCTTCGTCAGGATAGTGCGTGACCTCAACGCACTCATCCAACGCTTCCAGAAAAGTACCGTTGCAGTCGATTTTCCAATCCTGCGTAACATGTGCTGTGACCTCGAAACTCTTGGCTCCGCAGACAGGACAACGGTATTTGTGGTTTGTCATCTTGATTTCCTCCTGAGACCGGAAACGGAGCAGGTAATCCCTGCTCCGCAACCGTTGCGCCGCCTGCCATTCAGGCTAGCATGTCCTCAAATTCCTGTTCAGTCAGCGTTTTTACGCCCAGCTGCTGTGCTTTGGTCAGCTTGCTGCCGGCTTTTTCGCCAACGATCAGATAATCGGTTTTCTTACTCACGGCGCCGGACGGATGGGCGCCCAGAGAAATCAGCTTCTCCTGGATGCCGTCACGGGTGTAATGCTCCAGCTTTCCGGTAGCAACGACGGTCTTGCCTGCGAAGGGGTTATTCATGGTGGTTTCCATAGTCAAATTCTCCTTTGTTTCAAATTGAATTTTTCTCAGCAGCGGACGCCAGAGCTTCGCCTCCTGAGCATCCGCATACCAGGTATAAATGTTGTTGTGCATGGTCTCGCCAAAATCCGGCAGCTGTGTGAAATCGAAGCCGTTGAGAATTGCCGCCTCAAACTCAGCCCATGAGCCATGGAAATAGCGATCCAGATCCCGGCCCGCATGGCGGCCGACCATCGGGATACCGAGACCGGCGATAAACTTTGCCAACGTGCAGCGGCGGCTCTTTTCAATTGCCGCCTGCAGTCGGTCAAAGGATCGCTCACCGAAACCCTCGGTGCGTACAATATCCTCACGGTGCTGCTCCAGCTCGTATAAGTCTCCGAAATTCCGCACCCAGCCGTGACCGATGAGCTTCTCCAGCGTTGTTGCTGAAAGTCCTTCGATATTCATGCGGGTCTTTTCACAGAAATGCGCAAACTTCTGCACCAGCTTGGCTGCACAGTGCGGATTACCGCAATACAGCTGCCGTGTGCCGCCCGATGTGTACTTTACCGTTAGCGGCTTTCCACAGCAGGGGCAGGTCATAGGCAGCATATAGGTGTTACTCTGCGTTTTATTGTCCGCAATCTGCGGAATGATCATGTTCGCCTTATACACGCTGATCTCGTCACCGATGCCAAACTGAAACTCATCGAAGATATCAAGGTTGTGCAGGTAAGCGCGGCTGACGAGTGTACCGTCAATACTGATCGGATCGAACAGACCGGTGATGCTTACCATACCGGTTCTGGTCGTGGCCAACTCCACGCCGCGAAAACGCGTGCTATAGAGTTCATCGGCCCACTTGAGCGCAATCAGGCGATTCTCGTGATGTCCGGTTGCTCCAAGGCTTTTACCATAGCGGAGGTTTTCATATTCCATGACGAGACCATCCACCGGATATGCGAAGTCTTTGGGTTCCATGCCGACGACTGTATCTCGGATGTCCTGCCCGCTGTGCCCGACATCCAAAAAGATATACGGCACAACCGAGAAACCGCTGCGCTGCAGAAATTGCTGCTGCGCAAGCTTGCTCTCAGGTTCCAGATGGTCGCTGACCAGTTCGAAAGCCCAGAACTCCAACCGGCGCTTGCTTGCCTCACCGGCGTCAAGCTTTCGCGTGCTGCCGGAGGCCAGATTCCGCGGATGGGTATAGGGCTCCTCCAAACTGGCATTGATTCTGCGGAAGCTCTCCCATGAGATGACGCCCTCTCCGCGCACCTCAAACGATTCCTTCGTGGGGATCGTCAATGGTACGTTTCGGAAGGTGCGCACCGTATGGGTCACATCCTCGCCGATGATACCCTCGCGGCCGCGGGTGATGGCCTGCTTCAGTTTTCCGTACTCATACCGCAAAACCAGCGTAAGTCCGTCCATCTTCCAGCTCAGCAGAACAGCACGTCCTGCTGCAAACCGGATCAGATCCTCAATGGACTTCGTCTTGCCTGCGGACAGCATGGGCTTTGTATGCCGCACCTCCGCCAGGCTTTCCAAAATCTCTCCGGAAACCTTCTGCGTCGGCGAGCCGGAAAGCACCAGCCCGGTATCATGCTCCAAAGAGGCGAGATCCTCTGTCAGTCGGTCATATTCCAGATCCGTCATAATAGGAGCGTCGTTTTTGTAGTAGGCGATGTCCGCCTCCGTGAGCCGCTCGATCAGTTCGCGCATCTGTTCCAGATTGGGATTGTTCTTTTCTCGCATAATGCTTCTCCTTTTTGTTAATAGATTTTGCTGAGATACTGCCGGACAGTCTGAAGTCGATCCTGTGCGGCATTCTCTGCGTCAGGGTCGGCTCCGTTAAAATCCATGTCCAGGATCTCAACATCGAATTTGTAAGGGCAGGCTCCGAATACTTCCCAAACCATTCCGTCCTTGACAACGATGACGACTTTATCCGTTCCCATCACCCCCTTCCTTAGGATGAGCGCATGGGTGGACCGGCATCCAATCACCGCATTCCCGGCAGTACAGCTTACCATTGCTTCTGTCACGGATATTTTTGAGCTGCGTTCCTGTCATTTCGTGGCGTTTTCCGCACCCGGAACACTTGACCCATAGAATCTCTGCATTGCAAAGCACTTCAGGGCGATATTTCCGGTTGAATGGAATAAAATCGCACCACGCCGGATTGTCCGGCAGCCGCGCCATATGCAAACTCAGCACATCCAGTTCAAACTGAGAAGGACTTTGTTCCCAATGGCTTTGTTCTCTTTCCCATGCGAAAAGCTGCTGATATAGCTCCTGCTCACCGGATTGCCGGATCAGTTGTTTTGCCAGCCGGGTCCATTCGGCTTCCGGCAGATCTCCGATATCGGTCATCACGCCGTGCCGATAGCCGAACACCTTATTCCGGCCTTCGCCGGAGATGAGGTAGCTCCGTCCGGTATAGTAGTGAACACGCAGATCCGCAAAGGTCAACGCATGCTCGGTATTCCCGATATTATCCATCTGCATCACCTCACAACGCGAGTCTGCGGCTTTCCTCCGGAAGCACCTGCTTAAAAAGCTCCATATACCGCTGAAAGCCCTCTGCGGTCAGCGGCCCTTTCAGGGATGTTTCGCTCCAACAGATGAGTTCTTCCTCCGGGACACTGTAAGCATCCGGGAGAAATCCGGCTCCGTCATAGTGCGGACAATTGGGTCGGATTAGCTTTTGCATCTCCGCCTTGGTTGTGGCGGAAACTATCATCCGGCATTTCTTGTCTGCAATGGCATAGAGCAGCTTCGGCATATAGCCAAGCTGCCGGTAATAATGCAGATACCGCTGAAGCTCGCTAAGGGCTCCAAGGCGGAGCTTTTTGACTCGTTCAGGCGTATCTGAGACGGCAATCTCCGCAATACACGGGATGATCACCATCATGTAATCGTCTTCCACTGGCATTTCCTTTCTGCATTCCTGCATGTAATATTTATCTGTACGGGTGTGCCGAAAGGCTCCCCGGAGCAAAGGGTAAGAGAGCGGTTAGGCTCCGATCTATATAAAAAAGCGCTTAAAGAACCGAAGCTCTCTAAGCGCTTTTGGATCCAAGGATCCCAGATATGAAATTGATAGCAGGGAGGGGGCATACTCCCCGCCGTCCCCGTCTGTGCCTCTGTTTGTGAGAGGCAGAAGAAACAAAAAAGTGCCTGAAGACTTTCATCCTCAGGCACTGTGTTACTCATTCACTGTAATTGCTCGGCGGCAATTCTGAAACTTACATAAACATTATAGCAGGGATTCTGCCATTTCGCAAGTGGAACCTTGAAAGTTCCTGCTATAGGCTGAATGCTGCAAAGTCAATGCTCATATACGGTGAAGAAGCAGAAGACAAAGATATAGTCCTTGTTTGTTAGATAAGGTTTAGGCAATTGTACTTTTGTGCAGGAAAATGGAGGGCAAGGGACAATCCTTACCCACCGTTACTTTTTTCTCATGGATTGGTGCTCGCAAAATCTTTCAGATTAACGAATTGAGGATCATAATCTACTGTGCTACTTTCCATGCCTTTGCGTTCTGGCGAATATTCCAGTATTTCTGATAAATACCCTCCTGTAAAACAAGCTCGTCATGCTTTCCATGCTGAACAAGTTTCCCGTTGTCGATGACTAAAATCTGCTCTGCGTCCCGAATGGTAGACAGGCGGTGTGCAATTACAATCAGTGTCTTATCTTTTACTAAAGTGCTGATTGCCTGCTGCAAATACACTTCATTTTCGGGATCAACGCTTGCGGTGGCCTCGTCCAAAAGGACGACAGGGGCATTTTTCAGCATGGCGCGGGCAATGGATATTCTCTGCTTTTCACCGCCGGACAGAGTAGAACCGCCCTCTCCAATCATGGTATTGTAGCCCTCTGGTAATAAGGAAATAAAGTCATGGCAGCGTGCCTTTTTAGCTGCTTCTACAACCTGCTCATGGCTTGCTTCCGGGCAACCAAACTTAATATTGTTTTCAATGGTATCTTTGAATAAATAGACATTTTGAAATACCATGCTCATATTTTTCAAAAGGCTGTCAGATGTAAATTCCCGAACATCTTTGCCACCTATGGTAATGCTACCGCCTTGAATATCCCAAAAGCGGGAGATCAGACGGGTAATCGTTGTCTTTCCACCGCCGGAAGGCCCGACTATGGCGGTCATTCCTCCCTGCGGAATGGTAAAGCTGACATCATCAAGAATTTTCGTTCCCTGTTCGTAGGAGAAGCTAACATGATCAAAGACAATATCATAACTTTTTAAGGAAATATCTCCGCCCCCATCATCAATATTCTTTTCTCCCTTAATCCGTTCCACACGGTCAAGGCTTGCTTCCATGGAGCGTATCATGGCGGTCATTTGCCCCATTACCTCTACAGAATTGAAAATAGAGAATGAAGCAATGAGGATAACCGCAAGGCTTGAAAAATCCAGTTCCCCGCCTAAAGCGAAAATCTGTGATACTAATATGATAGCGCAGGCAGCTACACGGAAAACCATAGAATATGCCACATTCATAGGTGCGAAATCCCGTTCAAGAGCGTAAGACGCTTCCATACTTTTTTCATAAGCCTTTTCAATGCCACTTAAATTTTTCTCTGCCATATTGAATGATTTGATGACGGATATTCCCTGCACATATTCCAACGTAGCCTCAACAGAAGCAGCCTGTACCTGCCGCTGTTTTGCAGTCAGTTCTTCTCCCTTTTCCTGCATACGCCCATAAATCAGGAACGAGCAGAGAACACCTAAAATAAAAATCACACCAAGCCGCCAGTCAAACATCAGAATGAATATGCTGGTCACCACCATGTTTACCATTCCGGTTGTTACACGGTCAAGAAGGTGCATGGAGTAGTTTTCCAAAAAATTAAGGTCAGTTGTAACTGTTGTTGTAATGTCCCCCATATTTCGCTCATGGAAAAAGCCCATACCCACATTACGCAGCTTATCTCCTAACGTAATTCGCTCTCTGGAAACAAACTCAAATCCCGCTGTGCTTTGAAAGCTATACACTAAGTATTTGAACACCATGCGGACAACAAGAGAGATTATCAGTATTCCAAAAAGTACAAGCCAGTCATTCCCTGTAAATGCTTTGTTGTTCTGTATTTTTGTGAGGGTATAGAACACAGCCCCGACAGGGAACATTGCCACAATTGAGTCTATAAAGCTGAATACAAAACTCGCATAGATACGCTTTGACAAATCACCACTCAAACGCAATACTCGTTTAATTACTTTCAGCATAATATTTCCACCTCCTTGTTCATACTCCAGTCCATTGCCGATATATGGGCTTTCCACATATCCAAATAGGTCTGCGAAGAAGATAATAGCTGCTCATGGGTTCCTGCCGCTGAAATCGAACCGTCCTCCAACATTAAAATTTTATCTGCGTACATGATAGTGGACAGGCGGTGCGCAATCACAATCAGCGTTTTCCCTTTTGTCAGATGGTCAATGGACTGCTGCAATTTATCTTCATTCTCCGGGTCGGTAAACGCCGTAGCTTCATCAAGAATAATAATCGGAGCGTCCTTTAGAATTGCCCTCGCAATCGCCAACCGCTGCCGTTCCCCTCCCGAAAGGCGGGCACCTGCATCCCCGGCGTTGGTATCATAACCCTTAGGGAAGCGGGCAATAAAGTCATCACATCTCGCCAGTGACGCAGCCCGTTCTACTTCTGCATCCGTAGCATCCGGCTTACCGATTCGGATATTGTCCCTCAGGCTCATATTGAACAGAAAATTATCCTGTGAAACATAACTGATTTTTTCGGAAAGCTCGGATAACGGCAGATTGCGAATATCCGCGCCGCCCACAGTTACCGCACCCGCGCTCACGTCCCAAAAGCGGGCAATGAGTTTTGCCAGAGTTGATTTCCCCGAACCGGACGGACCTACCAACGCTGTGACTGTCCCAGCCTTTGCCGTAAAGGAAACGCCATGGATAACCTCGATTGCTCCGTAGCTGAAATGAACATCTTTCAGCTCCACATCATTGCCGCTACTGTGTTGTGCTTCTATCGGCTCGGGCAACTCCTTTGCTTCTAAAAGTGCCATAATACGGGGCTGTATCTCATAAATTGCGGCAATGTCATGCCAAAACTCAATCATTGCCTGTAAAGAGCCAACAAGCCCCATAGAGAGAAGAATACATAAAATAACCTCGTTTAATGTCGTAGTACCACCCGAAAGAAGTACAACGCCGACGGGCAAAACAAATGCAATCGTTGAGGGCATAACAACCTGACTGATACTCATAAAAGGATAGCAGTGCTTATACCATGCGGTAGTAATATCCCGCACTTTCAATACTGCTCCCTTAAACCGTCCCATCGAAGAAGCAGTCTGATTGAACATACGGATAACTTCCATACCATTTACATACTCAACAATGGTTGCGTTCATATCTCCATTCGCGGACATATATTCTTTCATCCTCTCGCTGCGCCCTATCATCATGCTATAATAGATAACATTTCCCAAAACAGCCGAAGCAAGAGAAGCAAGCGCCATACGCCAATCCACAAAAAGCAGATAGGCAAACACAAAAATCGGAATGAGAATACTTGCTGTCATTTCGGGAATGGCATGAGCAATCTGTCCTTCAAGTCGTTCCGTATCATCAATGACTAATTGCTTAAATTCGCCGGAAGATTTTTCCTGTATTGTCCCCATAGACATTTTTGACATCTTCCGCATAATTGCACAGCGGATATTCTGTATGATTTCATACGCTGCCTTGTGGGAGCATAGGGTTGATCTTGAATATAGAAAGTGTTTTAGAAAATATCCTGCTAAAGCCACCAAGGTCAAGCCGACTGCCCATTCTATGGTCAAAGCATTGTCTAACGCTTTCCCAAGCAACACAGCTACAGCAGCGTATGGAACCATACCAAACGCAGAGGACAGAACAGAAAGGATAACAGAAATCCTCAAAAGTCCTTTCCTCTGACTGGCAAACTGCAAAATACCCCTTAAAGGCGATTGCTGTTTTTCTCTTTTGTCCATGTTTTCCTCCTTATTTGAAATAGTCAGTAATTCATCTGTTAATCCTTCAAGAAATTCTGCGTCATGGGTTACAATGAAAATCAGCATTCCCTGTTTTTTCATTTCACGCAGAATATTCTTTAGACGGAGCATATTCCGTCCGTCAAGCCCACTCGTCGGCTCGTCCAAAACAAGAATATCCGATTTTGCAGCGATGGAAGCAGCAATCGTGACCCGCTGCTTTTGTCCGCCGGACAAGGATAGCGGGTGTCTTTCGGAATATTCGGCCAAGCCGAACCTGTCAAGAATGTTTGTTGTTTCCTCTTTTGAAGATCGAACGTTTTTTTGCTTATTTTTTCGTGCCGCCAATTCCATTTCATGGGCAACGCTTTCCGTAAAAAGCTGATAATCTGCGTCCTGCATAACAAAGTATGTTTTTTTCAGCAGCTCTCTATGGGTCATTTTTTTGCCATTCAGACGAATTTCCCCAGTTCGCGGTGCCATAAGTCCGCACAGCACTTTAGAAAATGTTGTTTTCCCGGAACCGTTCGCACCGACAATTCCAATAATCCGACCTTCTTCGCCCCATGTAAAGTGAAAATTCAAATTATGGATAATTTCCTGCTTTCCGTAGTAAATACAGAGGTTTTGACCCGTCAGCTCGTTTGCATCAGACCTCGCAGGAGTTTTCCTTGTAGGGAAAAGCACATTTTGTATGCTGCGTAAGCCGTATTCTCGCAGCACATCGGGCGAAAGGCAAGCAGCCTCCGCCGCACCCCATATTTTTTCAATTCTCCCTTTGCGCATATATACATATCGGTCGGCAATTCCTACAAGCCAGGAAAGGCGGTGTTCAGAAATAATGAGAGTTTTCCCCTCGGCTTTTAGTGTAAATAAAAGCTCACGGAGATTTTGTATTGTTTCTCCATCAAGGTTTGCCGTCGGTTCGTCCAAAACAATGACATCGGTATCCATTGCATAGATAGAGGCAACTGCCAGCCGCTGTTTTTCGCCGCTGGATAACCCAAATAAACTTCGATCTCGCAGTACGTCAATATTCATTCGGGAGAATGCGGCGTCCACGTTCTGATTTATCCGCTCCGTGGAAAAGGCAAGATTTTCACACCCGAAAGCTACTTCGTCCGTTGTGTTTACTGCAAAAAATTGTGAACGGGGATCTTGAAACACTGTGCCAATTTTGCGACTAAGCTCATACTGTTCCAATTTGTTTACAGGAACACCCTCGTACAATATTTCTCCTGTAAGTGTTCCTTCAAAAAAGTTGGGTATTAAACCATTGAGGCATCGTGTTAAAGTTGTTTTCCCGCAGCCACTTTCTCCCGTTAAAACAATGCACTCTCCTTTACGAATTTCCAAATCAATTCCATAAAGAGCATTTATCTCCGGTGCGGCATCATATTGAAATTGTAAATTTCTTATTGTGATCATACTCATTCTGAACCTCCGCGCTACCCGCAAAATGAATAAAGAAGTGTTCCGATATTAGCGCAAATCACCATCATCAGATACACAATATCCTTTATTCTGATTTTCAGAGGAACTCTCATCCCTCTTGGCACAGGATTTTCGATTGCACGAGTGACCGCAGCCGCAGACAATTCATCCGCTACCTTTATACAGCGCATGATAAAGGGAATAATCATGTATTCTGTGGTCATGGCAGGAGCTTTTACAAAAGTAATCACATTTAAGGGGACGCCCCTTGTTTTCATGCCGTTTCTAATCTGTTCAAGCTCATGGCGAATGGTGGGAATAAATCGCAATGCGACAGCAAGCGCAAGCGTAGCTGATTTAGGGCAATGTAATTTTTGAAGCCCCATGAACAGCTCACTCACAGTCAACGCCTTTAGCGACAAAACCATTACGCCCAGTAAGGGAGAGAGCTTGCGTAATAGGAAAACGGGCTGGACTATGATTTGCGGAGCGTTGCTCTCATTCAGTAAGGCATACAATCCGACAAGGAACGCAAACCATACGCCCAGCCGCAAAGCCTCCTTCGGGTGTTGCAAATATAACAGAAAGCTCATCAGAAAAAGCACTTCACAAAGCATGGCTAACGGCTTAAAAATCCAAAATGCACATATCCCTGAAAGCACAATCTGAATAATCACTATCCGGGGGTCTATGCGGCGCATTAAATCACTCCTGCTTTTTCAAAATGCTTCTTCAACATTCTCTTTGCAATTACAGCACCTATCACAATCGCGATCAACGTAACCGGAATTGCAGCAAGCCCAGCCGTAGAATGTGCTGCTGCAATCATTGCATCCACGGTTTCCTTTGGACGGTCAAATCCATACCAAAATACGGGATAATAATAGAGGGGTGCGATGGCACCTAAATAATATCCAACTGAATACAATCCAAAAGAAACGGTAAGCATTTTGTAATTCTGATACTTTGATTTGCTGGCAAGGACTTCGCCTACAACGCCAAACCCCAACATCCAAATCAAGACAAAAATACCGCCAAACAGCCCCCATAGAATGCCGACAATAGCAAAAGTCAATAAGACTGCGCCTTTCTTATGTACTTTTGCCATAATCAGCATATAAAGCGGCGCAGATAAAACGGCAACAACCGCAACGGAATACATATTCAACACCATGCTAATTCCCATCAAAGCTCCTGCTACCATTGTCACCACAAAAAGGAGTGCGCTAAAGATGCCTATGGTTGCAATGTCCTTCATTTTTAATTTGTTTTCATTTGTTCTGCTCATAGCAATAACCTCCGAGTTTTTTGGTTAGATAACGCTAACCGCTATTAGTATAGCACGATGATTTTCTGCATAGTGTCACTATCGGAAGTTCCTATATCACAAAAGAAAGAACTTCATGCGGTCTTTTCAGACTTACATGAAGTTCTTATCTGTTGTTTTTTAACATTTCGCCGGGGGATATTCCATAATGCTTCCGAAAAAGCTCGATGAAATATCCCGTATGAGAATACCCCACCATCCATGTCACTTCCTGCACTGTATGTTTTCCAGTTTTCAATAATCGTATCGCTGCTTCCAGCCGTTTTTCTACAACATAATCATTAACTGTAACTCCAAAGCACCGCTTAAATCCATCCTTTAATTTTTGCTCGTTGATAGCAATCGCCTTTGCAACAATTGGAATTGTGAGGGGGTGGGCGAAGTTCTCACCAATAAATTCCCGTGCCTTCAACAGCGCATTGTAATCTTCCACACTAATACGGATGCCAAAGTCATTTGTAGGAGATTTGCAAATAACCTCGTCGCAGTAAACAGCAATTAACTCAAAAATTTTTCCTTGCAGATAGAGCTTTTTCATTTCATCACAAAAGTGGCAAGCAAGGATTTCAGAGAGAATTTTACTGATGTTTGGTGTGTAGGTATACACTCTTACGGGCGCTGTTTTTCTTGTATCATATAATGCCCCCCTTATTTTGATACAGGTGAAAATTTGCTCAAAGATTTTTTCATCCAAAGTAATGCTAATGCCTTTGAATTTTCTGTTTCCGCTTATTTTACTTCGGCACTCCTTAAATGTTCCGTAGCGTACTTGGCTCTGCTGTGCCGCAATTTGAAATTGATGAACAACCTCGTTATTGATGTAAGACCACTCCATATTGCCATCAATGCAAAAGGAAATCTGAAACAGGCTCAAATCGTCGTGTGTTGTTGTCATTTCAATATCTTCCTGTGAAACAAACTCTGATGTTGTCAACAATATTCCATCGGCAATATCAATGTTTTCAATAATACCATCCATGAGGGGAATGAGATATTGATTATCGGCTGTTTTATTCGCCTGCATAATCTGACCTGATGCAGCAATGCTTACAGCGGAGGGAACAAAACGATCCTCAGGGTATGAAATAATAATAAGTCAACACCTCCTTGCGGTTAGCTGCCTCTAACTAATGCGCAAAAATCAATCTGCCGAAAGTACAGGCAGATACTTATGTATAAGTATAGCATTTTTTTAAGTTGTATTCAAGGGCAAGAACGTAAATGTTTTTCCGCCTACAAACACAGAAAAGTTCCTTATGAAGAAGGCAAAAGAAAATTTATCTACACTGGAATCGACAGTGATTTATTTTTCTTTGTGGAGAAGATGGCTATATGTTTATTTTCTTAATTCATCACTTGACATTGTGGCAAAGAAATGAGCATTTTTTGCAATAATCTGCGCATTGCTGTGCATTGTATTGCATCGAAGTATCCGATATGATGAATTTACAGTAAATAAGCATGAAAAGGAGCGCACACATGAACGCAGCGGAACTGATCGAATATATCCGCACTGCCGAAAAGAAAACGCCAGTCAAGGTCTACCTCTGGGAACGCTCGCCCACGAGCTTTCCGAATGCAAGAGTCTTTCCGGCGGGAGACGGGACAAAAATCGTGTTTGGCGACTGGCGGGACATCGGCCCCGCCGTCCGGGCGCAGCAGGACGCCATTGCCGATATCGTGATCGAAAGCAGCTGCCGCAATTCAGCCGTTCCTCTGCTGGACACGAAGGATCTACGTGCCCGGATCGAGCCGGGAGCCATCATTCGCGAGCAGGTCGAGATCGGGGAGGGAGCCGTCATCATGATGGGCGCCATCCTCAACATCGGCGCAAGCGTGGGCGCAGGAACCATGATCGACATGGGCGCGGTGCTCGGAGGCCGGGCGATGGTCGGCGCACGCTGCCACATCGGCGCAGGCGCGGTGCTCGCCGGCGTGATCGAGCCTGCAAGCGCGACGCCTGTCGTCGTGGAGGATGAGGTGCTCATCGGTGCAAACGCCGTGGTGATCGAGGGCTGCCGCATCGGCAGGGGCGCAGTCGTTGCGGCGGGCGCGGTCGTCATCTCGGACGTACCACCCGACACCGTGGTTGCCGGATGCCCCGCGCGTATCATCAAGCGTAAGGATGAGACCTCCGCCGCCAAGACGGCGCTAGTGGACGCCCTGCGGGAGCTTTGAGCCGCAGGCGCATGACATTCAAACACGCACAAGAAAGGGTTTCAGATATGCAAACGCTCACCCCCATGACAGCGGACAGACGCGCCCTGCACCGCATCCCCGAGCTGGGCGACGAGCTGCCCAAGACCATGGACTATGTACAAGATGTCCTCGGCACGCTCGGCTGCGAGGTGCTTTTCCCGCTTGACAGCGCTGTGTGCGCTTATTTTGACTTCGGAGCGGCGGATACGCTGGCATTTCGCGCGGAAATGGACGCGCTGCCCATCGCGGAGCAGACAGGTCTGCCATTTTCCTCTCAGCACAGCGGAAAAATGCACGCCTGCGGACACGATGGGCACATGGCGATGGTGCTGGAGCTTGGCCGCAGGATCCGCACGAAGCAGGCGCTTCCGCACAACATTCTGCTGCTGTTTCAGCCCTCTGAGGAAACGACCGGCGGCGCCAGACGGCTTTGCGAAACAGGGGTTTTGGAGCGTCTGCGCGTCAAAGCCGTATTTGCCCTGCACCTCTGGCCGGGTCTTTCTGCCGGGATGATCGCCGGTCTGCCCGGCGCCATGATGGCGCGCTCGGCCGAGGTGACGTTCACCGCCGAGGGGCGCTGCGCACATTTCTGCTCCGCCGCCTCCGGCCGTGACGCGCTCGCAGCCTGCGTGGCGTTTTACAGCCGCGCCGCGGCATTGCCGCTTCCGCAGGCTCCGCAAAGTCTGCTCGGCTTCGGGCGCATGGAGGCCGGAAGCGTCCGCAATGCAGTTGCCGGAAGCGCGCGTCTGGAGGGCAGTCTGCGCGCGCTCGATGATGCTGCATTTTGCAGCATCCGGGAGGCGCTGGAGACGATCAGCCGCCATGTCGCGCAAACCAGCGGCTGTGCGGCCGCCGTCCATTTCAGCGAGGGCTACCCCGCTGTTGTGAATCCGCCCGATCTGCTCCGCAGGGCTTCTGCGCTGTTTCCCATCGAGGCGCTGACCGCGCCAACCATGGCAAGCGATGATTTTTCATACTATCAGCGGCGGCTTCCCGGCCTGTTTCTGTTTTTGGGCTGCGGCGAGACATCGGCGCTGCACACGGCGGCGTTCGATTTTGACGAGCGCGTGCTTGAGACCGGCGTGCGCTATTTTGAGGCAGTCGCGGGAGGCGCAGTATGGTAGACAGGCTCTGCACATCGCTCGCGGGGCTCTCTTTGAGCGCCATTCGCCGCTATACGGCTCTCGCCGCAGAGCGTGAGGACTGCATCACGCTGACCATCGGCGAGCCGGATCTTCCCACGCCCGCACCCATATGCGAGGCCGCTGTCCGCGCACTTGCAGGCGGCAGTACCCACTACACCGCAAACCAGGGCAGCGCTTCGCTTCGTGCAAAGATCGCCGCCTATGAGGCAAAAACGCGTCAGCTTGACTACGGACCGGACGAGATCCTCGTCACCGCCGGTGCAACGGAAGCCATTTACTGCGCGCTGACCGGCGTCCTCGACCCCGGCGACGAGGTCGTGATCCCGACGCCCGCCTTTGGGCTTTACGAGACCGTGACACGGCTCGCAGGCGCTGTTCCCGTGTATCTGGACACCGCCCGGACGGGCTTTCAGCTGACATATGAAGCGCTCTGCGCCGCCATCACGCCGCGGACAAAGGCGCTCGTGCTCAACAGCCCGAACAATCCAACCGGCGCGGTATATATGGAGAACTCTCTTGCGGCCGTCTGCCGCGCGGTCGGAGACAAGCCCATCTTTATACTCTGCGACGACGTTTACCGCGGGCTGTGCACGCGGCCCTGTCCGGATCCTGCGGCCCTGCCCGGCCTGCGGGAGCGGCTTTTGATCGCCCAGAGCTTTTCAAAGCCGTGGGCGATGACGGGCTGGCGCATCGGATATCTCATGGGCAGCGCGCCGGTCATCCGAAAGATCACTGCGCTCCACGGGCATATTCTGACCTGCGCGCCCAGCATGCTCCAGGCCGCCTGTGAGACGGCGCTGGAAACCGACACGGCGCCGATGCGCGAGACCTACGCAAAAAGGCGGGCGCTGGTGCTGCGCCGCCTCCATGCGATGGGGCTGTGCTGCCCCGTCCCGGAGGGCGCGTTTTATGCCTTCCCGGATATCCGTGCCTTCGGCCTTCGCTCCGAGGCGTTCTGCCTTCGTCTGATCGCGGAGGCCGGGGTCGCAGCAGTACCCGGAAGCTGCTTCGGAACAGAGGGGCATGTCCGCATATCCTACTGCTGCGGCGAGCAGACGCTCGAACGCGGCATGGATCGTCTCGAGGCATTTCTGGAAAAGCTCAAACAGGAAAGAAGAACTTGACGACCTACAGAAACAGGAGGTAGCTCAAATGAAACAGAAAACACTTTTCCGCGGCATCGCCACGGCTCTTGCCACCCCGATGACATCTTCCGGCGCCATCGACTATGACGCCTACGGCAGACTCATAGACTGGCAGATCGAAAGCGGCGTCACCGGGCTTGTCACCTGCGGTACAACGGGCGAGGCGTCCACAATGACCGCCGAGGAGCACCGCCAGACGATCGCCTTTGCCGTAAAGCGGGCCGCCGGGCGCGTGCCGGTCATCGCAGGCACCGGCGCAAACTGCACCGAAAAAGCCGTCGAGCTGACACGGTTTGCCTGCGCCGCCGGAGCGGATGCCTGTCTGGTGGTGACGCCCTATTATAACAAGGCCACACAGCGGGGGCTGATTGCCCATTATACCGCCATCGCGGATGCATCAGATAAGCCCGTGATCCTCTATAACGTTCCCTCCCGCACGGGCTGCAACCTGCTGCCCGAGACCTGCGCCGCACTTGCCGGGCATCCGCGCATTGCCGCCGTAAAGGAGGCAAGCGGAAACCTCTCGCAGATCGTATCGCTATTTCACAAGGCAGAGGCTCATCTGGACGTCTATTCCGGCAACGACGATCAGATCGTGCCCATCCTCGCCATGGGCGGCGAGGGCTGCATCTCCGTGCTCTCCAATGTGCTGCCCAAGGAGGCGGTTCGGCTGTGCGAGCTGTTCTTCTCCGGCGATGTGCGCGGCGCTGCGGCGCTCCAGTGCCGTCTGCTGCCCGTCATAGACGCGCTGTTTTCCGAGGTCAATCCCATTCCGGTCAAGGCGGCGCTGGCAAAAATGGGCTACGGCACCGACACGCTGCGTCTTCCGCTCACCCCGATGGAGGAAGGACGCCGGGCCGTCCTTCTGAACGCGCTCGAAGCATGGGGTGTTTGAGATGACAAGGATCCTTCTGCACGGCGCAAACGGCGCGATGGGCAGAGCGCTTCGCGCGCTGCTGGATGCCGGATTTGCGGACTGCACCGCAGGGCCCATGGTCAGCCGCAGCGGAAACGGCGCGTTTGCGTCCTTTTCTGAGATCCGGGAATCTGCCGACGTCGTGCTCGACTTTTCCTTTCACACCGCGACCGAAGGCGCGCTTGACTTTGCGCTGGAGCACGGCCTTCCCATCGTGATCGGCACCACCGGACACACGCAGCAGGAGCGCGCGCGCATCGAGCGCGCCTCAGAGCAGATCCCCGTCTTTTTTTCCGGCAACATGAGTCTCGGTATTGCGGCGCTCCGCAACCTTGTGCGCGAGGCCGCGCGCCTGTTTCCGGAGGCGGAGATCGAGATCGTGGAGACGCATCACAGCTGGAGCAGCGGCCAAAGTCGCTGTGCATCCGCCTGTGCGCGAACGGCCGGA
>ERZ827488.1599-NODE-1599-length-26108-cov-7.520823_pt1 | contig 26108 bp, 18 predicted proteins | sample MGYA00519771_ERZ827488 | MGnify/ENA primary metagenome ERZ827488 (study PRJEB31778, sample SAMEA3449323) | human gut metagenome | biome: human gut; feature: human-associated habitat; material: faeces | place: United Kingdom | collected 2010/2012 ... | reverse complement strand
GCAGCTGTAAAATTTACAATCTGGACTTTCCCGATGTCATAGCCGTGCGTAACGAGCTTTTGCCCGCCGGGGAGCGTGAGGAAAATATCCCATGCGATTTGAACAATACCGAATGGTTTAGAAAAATTGACTCTTCAAACGGCGCGGTTTTCTTTGCCTCCGGCGTGTTCTATTATTTTCTGACCGAGCAGGTCAAAGCTCTTGTGCAGGGTATGGCAGACGCCTTCCCCGGCGGTGTGCTGGTGTTTGACGCTGCAAATCGGACGGCGGTAAAGATGATCGCAAAAACATGGCTCAAGAGTGCGAAAATTCAAGATGTGGGCGCGTATTTCGCGGTTTCGGACGCTCCCAGAGAAATCGGCGCGTGGGACAGCCGTTTGCAGGTCACCAGCCGAGGCTATATGCTGGGCTACAACGATTTGAAAGACCCGTCCGTCAGCGGATTTTTCCGTTTCCTCGCCAGAGTCGGCGACGGAGTGATGAAAATGCAGATCGTGAGGATCAAATTCGTCGGCAGATAAATGAAATACACCGGGATGCCTTAGGACATATGGACGTTGATTACACCGTTGTTTCAAGAGCAGCTTCGGGGAAAAACACGAAACTCATTCCGATGCCGCTACTCCGGCTATCGGTTTGAAATATATATTCTTACTTTAGGAGGACAATCATGATGAAAAAACTCGGTTTATTTGCAGCAGGCGTGCTGTTCGGCACGGCAGGTATCAAGCTGCTGGGCAGCAAGGATGCCAAGAAGGTCTACGCCCACACCACTGCCGCCGCACTGCGTGCCAAGGAGGGCGTGATGAAAACGGTCACGGCGGTGCGTGAGGGTGCGGAGGATGTTTACGCCGATGCGAAGGCCATCAACGAATGCCGCGCAGAGGCGGAGGCTGCTGCTGTGGTGGAGGACGCTTCTGCGGAGGAAAGCAAGGCGGAGTAAGCCATGAAATGCAAAATCCTACATGAAACGACCGGACGGCTGCGGGTACACCTGTGCTGCGGGCGGATGACAGTATCCCAAGCGGATGTGCTGGAATACTATCTGCGCGCCCAGGACGGCGTACAGGAGGTCAGGGTCTACGACCGGACGCAGGACGCGGTGGTGCTCTATGACGCGGAGCGTGGAAGCGTACTCCGTGCGCTGGCGGTATTCTCCTTCGCCAAGGCGGAGGCCATGGAGCTGGTGCCGGAGCATACCTCCCGGGCACTGAACCGGGAGTTTGAGGACAAGCTGGCAGTTGCCGTTATGCGCAGATGCATCTCCAAGCTGTTCCTGCCTGCGCCCATCACCACGGCGCTGGCGGTGTTCCGTTCCGTAAAGTACATCCGGGAGGGGCTTTCGGCACTGCTGCACGGACGGCTTTCCGTCGCCGTGCTGGATGCCACCGCTGTTACGGTGTCCATGGCACGGGGCGATTTTGCCACCGCAGGCTCTGTCATGTTCATGCTGCATTTGGGCGAAATTCTGGAGGAATGGACCCACAAAAAGTCCGTGGCCGACCTCGCCTCCGCCATGAGCCTGCGGGTGGACAGCGTCTGGCTGCAGGCAAACGGCACCGAGGTGCTGACGAAAATCACCGATGTGAAGCCGGGGGACCGTATCGTGATCCGCACCGGCGGCATGATCCCGCTGGACGGCCGAGTGGTGGAGGGGGAGGCCATGGTGAACCAGTCCTCCCTCACCGGCGAGTCCATGCCTGTGGCGAAGCACCCCGGCAGTCCCGTCTATGCCGGAACGGTGGCGGAGGAGGGTGAGTGCGTCATCTCCGTGGAGAAATCCTCCGGCAGCGGGCGGTATGACCGGGTGGTTCACATGATCGAGGAGTCGGAGAAGCTAAAATCCACCGCCGAGGACAAGGCGTCCCGAATGGCGGACAGGCTGGTGCCCTACACGCTGGGCGGCACGGCACTGACCTATCTTCTGACCCGGAACGTGACGAAAATGCTCTCGGTGCTGATGGTGGACTTCTCCTGCGCCCTGAAGCTGGCCATCCCCATTGCGGTGCTGTCCGCCATGCGGGAGAGCAGCGGCTATCACATCTCCGTCAAGGGCGGACGCTTTTTGGAGGCGGTGGCCAAGGCGGACACCATTGTGTTCGACAAGACCGGCACGCTGACCTATGCGACACCCACCGTGGTAGCGGTCATCCCCTTCGGCGGACACGATGAGGCGGAAATGCTGCGCCTTGCCGCCTGCTTGGAGGAACATTACCCCCATTCCATGGCAAACGCCGTGGTGGCGGAGGCAAAGCGGCACGGGCTCACCCACGAGGAGTACCATTCGCAGGTGCAGTATGTGGTGGCCCACGGCATCTCCAGCATGGTGGAGGGCAAGAAGGTCATCATCGGCAGCGCCCACTTTGTCTTTGAGGACGAGGGCTGTCGCATCCTGGAGGGAGAGCAGCCGAAATTTGACGCGCTGCCCGCCGCGTATTCCCATCTGTATCTCTGCATAGACGGGGAGCTGGCGGCGGTGATCTGCATCCACGATCCCCTGCGCCGGGAGGCACGGGAGGCGGTGAGGACGCTGCACGAGAGCGGCTTTGCCAACGTGGTGATGATGACCGGCGACAACCGCCGCACGGCGGAGGCTGTGGCCGCCGAGGTGGGCGTGGACGCCGTGTACGCCGAGGTGCTGCCGGAGGACAAGGCCGCGTTTATCCGGCAGGAAAAGGAAAAGGGACACACCGTTATCATGGTGGGCGACGGCGTCAACGATTCTCCCGCCCTCTCCGAAGCGGACGCGGGCATCGCCATCTCCACCGGTGCGGCCATCGCCCGGGAGATCGCCGACATCACCGTTGCCTCGGAGGATCTGTTTGCGCTGGTAACACTGCGCAGGCTCGGTGAGGCACTGATGGAGCGTATCCACGGCAGCTACCGCTTCATCGTGGGCTTCAACCTGGCGCTGATCGCACTGGGCGTGGCGGGGGGACTGCCGCCCACCACCTCGGCATTGCTGCACAACGGGTCCACCCTGGGCATCAGCCTGCGGAATATGACCGACCTGCTGGACGATGAAGAAAATACCCAAAAATAAACAAGCAAGTGAGGGAGCAGAGAGGCGGCAAGGTGCTTCTCTGCTCCTTGCAGATGCTGTGTTATTAGCGTTAGGGGGCGGATAAACGCGGAGCATAACAAAGCCCGTATCAGTTTAACTGGTACGGGCTTTGTTGAATAATATGCAAAGTGAAATCAGACCTTCCACCCGGCGGCCTGCTGCCGCTCCACCACGAAGCGGCGGTAGAACCCGTCAACAGCAACCAGCTCGCCATGGGTGCCCTGCTGAACGATCTCACCATGATCGACCACAACAATTTGGTCGGCATGGCGCACGGTTTTCAGCCGGTGAGCAATCATGATGACCGTCTTATCGTGGGTCAATTCCGCAACGGCCTCCATCAGCTCCTTTTCATTTTCGGGGTCAACATTGGCAGTGGCCTCGTCCAGAATGACGATTGGCGCGTCCTTCAGCACGGCCCGGGCAATGGAGATGCGCTGCCGTTCGCCGCCGGAGAGGTGTCCGCCGGATGCGCCGCATACGGTCTGATAGCCGTTCTCCAGCCCCATTATGAACTCGTGGCAGCCGCATTTCTTCGCGGCGTCAATGACCTCCGCATCGGTCGCACCCTTTCTGCCCATGCGGATGTTGCCTATAACCGAAAGGTCAAAAAGGTAATTATCCTGCGACACATAGGCGATGCGCTTCGTGCACTCCGCCAGCGGAAGTGTACGGATGTCCACGCCGCCCAGCTTAATTGTGCCGTCCTTTACATCCCACAGGGAGGCAATAAGCCGGGCGATGGTGGACTTGCCGCTGCCGGAGGAGCCTACAAGGGCATTGACCGTCCCCGGGGCAATGTGCAGATTGATTTCGTGCAGCACCTCCTTGTCGTGATAGGCAAAGCGGACATTTTTTAGCTCGATGGCGTTGTCGGCCGGCAGCCTTTCCACCGTCCTTGGACGCTGCATATCCTCGCCGGACAGCACCTCCGCTATCTCGTCCACGATGGTCTTGACCTGGGCGATGTCATCGGTGTAGGAAAAGGCGGTGATCAGCGGCTGCATAACGCCGAAGGACAGAACGATAACCGTCAGGAACGTCTCTGCCGACAGAGTGCCATGCATATGAAGAACGCAGCCCACCGGCAAGATGCCGAGAAGTGTCGAAGGGAGTATCGCCATTCCGGCCACCTGTCCGAAGAGGCTGCCCCGCATCCAGTCGATGAAGGCTGCTTGTCAATGCGAATTGCACACTCCTTTACAAAAACATACCTTGACAAATCTCGTCTCAAAAGAAAATGCTGACACAAAAGGCAAAGGAATTAGGTTTATCAAATACCAAGTATTATGTTGATGACGGTTATACAGGCACGAACTTCAATAGACCTGCTTTTTAGGAGCTTCTTGACGATATTGAAATGGGATATATCTCAGTTGTTATCGTCAGAGACCTTTCCCGATTAGGCAGAGATTATGTCTCGGTTGGTCATTACACAGACAACTATTTCCCTGAGCATAATGTAAGGTTTATCGCTGTTAATGATATGGTTGACAGTGATGAGGGTGAAAACGAAATCGCACCATTCAAGAATGTTATGAATGAAATGTATGCGAGAGATATCAGCCGTAAGGTAAGAAGTGCTCATCGTATTCGCGGAAATATGGGAGAACCGTTATCTCAACCCGCCTTACGGGTATATGAAAGACCCACAGAACAAAAAGAAGTGGATTATTGATACCGAATCTGCAGAAGTAGTCAAGAGTATCTTTGCAATGTGCATTGAGGGTAAAGGCAATGAAACTATTGCCCGTATCTTACAGGAAAACAAAGTAATGATACCGATGACATATTGGCAGAGCAAAGGTCTTAACAAGGGCGGTAAAAAAACTCAGCCTGACCCTTATAAATGGTGTAAGACGACGGTACAGAAGATTCTTGCACAACAGGAATACTGCGGTGATGTTATCAACTTCAAGACTTACTCAAAAAACTTCAAGAATAAGAAAAGACTTCAGAATCCCGAAGAGAACTGGAAGATTTTCAAGAATGTTCACGAGCCGATAATTGACAGAGATACTTTTGAAACTGTTCAGAAGATGAAAGCCAAAGGTAAACGCAGAGCACCGAATCCCGAACATGCTGAAAAGAATATGTTCTGCGGATTGTTATACTGTGTCGATTGCGGAAGTCCTTTATGGTTCAATGTCAATCACCCGAATACTGATATCAAGTATTTTATGTGCTTCAACTACAAAGGTCGCAGAGGCACCTGTGAGGGTGCACATTATGTCAGAGCTGATTCTTTGGAGCAGATTGTGATGCTTGAGCTCAGAAGTCTTGCAAGCTTTCTCATTGAAGATGAAGAAGCGTTCGCAGATATTCTTGAAGCAAAGACAAACAAAAGCATACTCAATCAGCAGAAGTTTCTTGAAAGCAGTATTGATAAAGCAACAGCAAGAACTAAGGAGGTTGCCGTGATGTATGAAAAACTCTTTGAAAAGCACATCAACGGTATTGTTAACGAAGAAAGCTTTATGCAATTATCTCAGAGGTATGAAACAGAACGAGACGAGCTGAAACTAAAAATCAGGCAATACCAAGAAGAGCTTTCAGAGATAGAAAATCTTCGTACAAGCAAAGAACAATTCACATTGGCAGTCCGTAAGTTTATGCAGATGGAAACTCTTACACCTGCACTCCTGAATGAACTTATTGAGAAAATCGAGGTTCACTCCATTGAGGGTAAAGGTAAGAACAGAACGCAGAAAATCATTATTCATTACCGCTTCATCGGGGTTATTGAAAATCCCATAAAAGAGAAAAACATAGTCCTCGAAGCAAGACAAGGAGTCGCCGTAGAATAACAGTGGTTTTAATAAGAGGGTATAGCGGCTCGCCTTTCAGAGCGTCTAACATAGTGATAATCTCGTCAGAGTTATACCACTCATACTCACGCCTTTCGAGCTTTGAAAGACGCACGAGCTCACAAGGATTTGTACTTATCAGCCTGTGTCGCATATCCGTTTTTTATTGCTTGCTTAACTATTTCTTGCTTTTTTCTTGCTTCTTGTTTTATCATATTCATGAGAAGTACTTCTTTCTTGGTTAATGTTGTTTTGCGATTTCATTATACCATATTTTGAAGCTACTTCTCTTTCTTTTTGGGTCACATCATTTTAACAAATACATTCTGTATTTCGGTACTGGTATTACATGATATTGACACTTCCACCTTGTGTGTTATAAACTACTTTCGTCCATTTATTCGTCCTCCTTTGATTCTTTACGGTTGATGTTGCTTCTTCCATTATATCAAAGGAGGACTTATTTTTTTTGAATGAACGCTTTCGATTTTTACTCTCCACAAGTAAAACTTGTGGTTGGGTATATAATCGAAAGAAACACCAGTTTGTGTGTTTTTTTCTCTTGCAAATTTTTTATAAATAAGTTAATATATAAGTGGAAAATATTGGAACAGGGGGGAGGCTATTAAGAAAAAATCAAAAGTCGCTTTCGCTGTAATCTGTGTTGCTGTGTTTTTCACCGATAGTTTTCTTTACGCATATGCCTCAGGTCATGAAACCTAATATGCGGAAGGTCGTACTTCTTCAACAGTTTCCCAAACCTATGAGCAATGGATGGGTAATAAGTATCTCCGTTCGGTTTCTTAAAGATGTAGTCGTTTTCGGTATATGCATTGCTAAAGAAGTCTCCGTTATTGTTTTCCTCATCTTTGGCCAAATCAGTAGATTTCTGATTTCCGTAAACAGCGGGAACGCACGATAACTTGAATTAGTCTTTTTCAACAACTTTAGTTTCTACCGATACGGTGTGCGTATCAAAATAGAGTTTCCATTAAAATCAACACTTTGCCATTAAAGTCCGAGAACCTCACTGCGGTGCAAGCCATACATAACGGTTGTTTTAATAATAGTATTTTGCTGATTTATTTCAAATTTTTTATCTTATAGTCCATTTAAAAGCACTACAATAATTTTTTCTTTATTATTTTATATAAATTTTTTTGATATGATTTAGAAGAAAAAAGAAATTTTACAAAAAAATAAGACCTACATAGCAGTAGGTCTTGCTCACACACTGTGAGGCCGCATAAACGGCGGGTTGAATAAATTTTTATTTGAACTTGTAGTGTAATCTCATAAGGTTCTTGAGATTATCTAAAGTATAAACTAAAAAAATATTTTTGTCAAGAGGTAATATTATGGAAAATTATTACTTAGGATTAGACTTAGGAACAGACTCAATTGGTTGGGCAGTAACAGATAAAAATTACAATATCCCTAAATTTAAAGGAAACTCTATGTGGGGTATTCGGCTCCTTGAGGGCGGAAATACTGCTGTTGAAAGAAGAGAATTTCGTAGCAGCAGACGAAGATTAGAAAGAAACAAATACAGATTAAACTGCTTAGAAATGCTCTTTAATGAGGAAATTTCCAAGAAAGACATTGCATTTTTCCAAAGACTTAAGGATAGTGCACTCTATGATGGAGATAAGAATGTTTCTGGCAAGTATTCTTTGTTTAATGATCCTGATTATACAGATAAAGATTATTATAAAAAATATCCAACTATTTATCATCTTAGAAAAGAGTTAATTGAAAGTGTTGAACCACATGATGTTCGTCTTGTGTTTTTAGCTTTGCATCATATCATCAAAAACAGAGGTCACTTTTTATTTGATAATGATGATTTAGGTAAAAACGGAAATCTTGATTTCACAGCAATATTTACTGAACTAAACGAATACATTAAATCAAATTCAAACTATGAATCAGAGGGTTTTAGCTGTAATGATTTAAAACCTGTTGAAGATATTATTAAAAATAGTTCTTTAACGTCAAGCAAGAAGAAGGAAGCTCTTATTAAAGAATTTGCCTTAAATAAAAAAGTAGATGTTTTTGAAGTAGCAATAGTAACACTTTTATCAGGAGCCACAGCTAAAGCTAAAGACCTATTTAATACAGACAAATACGATGATACCGAAGGTAAAAGCATATGTTTTAAGAGTGGATATGATGATAAGGCTACAACCTATGAAAGCGTTTTTGGTGAGAACTTTGAACTCATTGAAAAGTTAAAAGCTATATATGATTGGGCAATTCTCGCTGATATTTTAAATGGAAAAGAATACATTTCTTACGCTAAAGTTGACACATATGAAAAGCATAAAAGAGATTTAAAGCTTTTGAAAGAATATGTTAAAGCTTATGTACCGGAAAAGTATAGTCATATCTTTAATGAAAACAGTGATAAGGTTTCAAACTATCTTTCATACTCTGGCTATTCATCAAAAAATCCTGTTATGAAAAAGTGTGATCAGGAAACATTTTGTGACTTTTTAAGAAAACAACTTCCAAAAGAGCTATTAGATGAAAAGTATGCACAGATGTATAAAGAGATAGAAACATCTTCATTTATGCCCAAAGCTGTAACAAAGGATAATTCTGTTATTCCTATGCAGCTTAATAGGGCAGAGCTTGAAGCAATTTTAAGTAATGCAAAGAATTATTTGCCATTTTTAGCTGACAGGGACTCAAGTGGAAAAACTGTCAGCGAAAAAATAATAGACATATTTAAATACAGAATTCCTTATTATGTTGGTCCGCTTAACAAGCATAGTGAAAAAAGCTGGCTTGTGAGAACAGGTGAGAAAATCTATCCATGGAATTTTGAAAATGTTGTTGATGCAGATAATAGTGCTGAGAAGTTTATTAATAATTTAACAAGCAAATGTACTTATTTACCTAAAGAAGATGTTATTCCAAAGAACTCGCTTCTTTATAGTGCATTTACCGTTCTTAACGAAATCAACAATATAAAAATTGACGGTGAAGAGATTTCTGTTGAGTTAAAGCAAGGGATCTATAAAGACCTGTTTGAAAAAAGCAATAAAGTAAAAGTGTTTGATTTAAAAAAATATCTTGCATCAAATGGTTATATGAACATTGAAATAACAGGAATTGACACAACTATTAAAGGCAGTCTTAAACCGTTTATAGATCTTCAGAATATTGACCTTTCGTATAGTGATAAAGAAGAAATAATCAAATCTGTCACGATTTTTGGTGATGACAAAAAACTTCTTAAAAACAGGCTTAAAAGATTATATGGAGATAGATTAACAGCGGATGATATTAAAAAAATATCAAAACTTAAGTACACAGGCTGGAGCCGTTTATCTGAAAAGCTTTTAACAGGCATTGAAGCAATTTTGCCATCAACAGGTGAATATACAAATATCATTAATGCTTTATGGGAAACAAATGACAACTTAATGCAACTTCTCAGTTCCAATTATGACTTCAGGAAAAAGATTGATGAAGAGAATGGTGATAGCACTTTTACCTCTTTGAGGAAAGAAATTGACAATCTTTATGTTTCTCCAAAGATTAAGCGCCCTATTTATCAGGCGATGCAAATTGTTGAAGAAATAGTTAAAATTCAAGGTCATGATCCGAAGAAGATATTTATTGAAGTCGCAAGGGATGAAGGCGAAAAAAAGAGAACTGTCTCAAGAAAGCAAAAATTAATAGAACTTTATAAATATTGCAAAAAGGGTGAGCAGAAACTTTACGAACAGCTTTGTAATACAGATGAAAATGATTTCAGAAGAGATGCCCTTTACCTTTATTACACACAGTTAGGTAAGTGTATGTACACAGGAAAACCTATTGAATTAAGCGAAATTTACAACAATAATATTTATGATATTGACCATATTTTTCCACGGTCGAAAATCAAAGATGATAGTCTTAATAACAGAGTACTTGTTTTAAAAGCAGAAAATGCAAAAAAGGGCAATATTTATCCTATAAATAGCTCTATTAGAAACAATATGCTTCCTTTCTGGAAAACACTTTTTGACAAAGGCTTAATTTCAAAAGAGAAGTTTGAAAGACTTGTTAGAAATCAACCGCTTACAGATGAAGAACTTTCATCATTTGTATCAAGACAACTTGTTGAAACCCGCCAGTCTACTAAGGCAGTAGCGCAGCTTCTTAAAAAGCGTTATCATGATACAGCCGTTGAATATATCAAGGCAAGCCTTGTATCTGACTTCAGACAGGAAAATGACTTTGTCAAATCTCGTGATGTTAATGATTTTCATCATGCTAAAGATGCTTATCTAAATATTGTAGTTGGTAATGTTTATACTGTCAGATCTCATCTTGCGCACTTCATTGACAATGTTCAAAGCGGTAAATGGAGCGTTAACAAAATGTTTGATTACACAACAAACGGTGCGTGGATTGTAGAAAATAATAAATCTATAAACATTGTTAAGTCAAATATGGCAAAGAACAATATTCGCTTTACGAGGTATGCATTTAAGCAAACCGGTGGTTTGTTTGACCAAAATCCGCTAAAAAAAGGTTTGGGACAGGTGCCTCGTAAAAAGGATATGGACATTGATAAATATGGTGGATACAATAAACCTTCATCAGCATATTTTGCTTTTGTTGAATACAAAAACAGTAAAGGAGAAATTGTTCGTTCTTTTGAACCTGTTGATTTATATGCTGAAAAGGAATATATAAGGAATCCACAGGAGTTCATAAAACGCAAGCTCGGAGTTGATTATGTTAAAATTATCATTCCTTGCGTTAAATACAATGCTCTTATCAGTATTAATGGTTTCAGAATGCACATAAGTAGTAAGAGTAGCGGAGGAGCAAATTTGATCTGTAAACCTGCTGTTCAACTTGTTGTTAGTCAAGAACAAGAAAAATATATTAAGAAAATTTCAAGCTATCTTGCTAAATGTGCAGAGCTGAGAAAAGAAAAAGAAATAACGTCCTTTGATGGAATAACAGAAAAAGATAACGCGGATTTATATGAAGCCCTTAAGCACAAGACTAATCATACGATCTACAACGTTAAATTTTCAAAATTGGCAAATATATTGATTGACAAGCAATGTGAATTTGAGGGCTTATCACTCTATGAACAATGTTATATACTTATGCAAATAATCAACATTCTCCACGCAAATGTTATGAGTGGTGATTTATCGGCAATAGGTGAGGCTAAAAAGAGTGGGGTAACTACAATCAGCAATAAAATGCAGCCAAGTTACAAGACCGTAAAACTTATTAACCAGTCAATCTCCGGGCTTTTTGAGCAGGAAATAGATCTTTTAAAATAAGGAGATAGTTATTATGGGATGGAGGACGGCAGTAGTTTCAAAGCCATCTAAACTTGATCTGAGGCTTGGCTATATGGTTGTCCGTGATGTTGAATCAAATGTACAAGTGCATATAAGCGAAATTTCAGTTTTAATTATTGAAAACACTGCGTCCTCCATTATTACTGCTCTTCTTTGTGAACTGACTAAACAAAAGATAAAAGTAATATTTTGTGATGAAAAGCAAAATCCTTCCTCCGAACTTGTCTCATATTATGGCTGTCACGATTGTTCTTTAAAATTTAAAAATAAAGTTTGCTTTATTTCTAACTTCTTTGACTTAAGTTTTTCAATACCGACACTTAAAAAACTATATGAAGATTTATCTTCTTATTCTAATAATTTCCTTCAAGACTATGTTGTGACACTAAAAAAAGATATATTAGATTTTCTCGAAAAGCTCTCAACAGAATACGATTTTGATTTTTCGTTTGATGACGATACTGATTTAGTTGATATTCTTAAAGCTCATAATTTTAAACCAAATGTTGATAGCGGTGATTTGTTGACGGGACTGCTTGACTTTATAGTTTTAACTAATAAATATTGTTCCTTTGAAGCCTATGTCCTTTTAAACTTTCATTGCTATTTTGATGAAGAAGAAATTGAAAAAATCTATGATGCTTTGAAATATCAAGGCATTGAAATTCTTATTATTGAAAGTCAAAACAGCTTTCACTCACTTCCGCAAGAAAATCTTTATATTTTGGATAAAGATATGTGCGAAATTGTTGAAGAAAGATGATTTTTGGCTTATAATATAACCACTTTATGATGTTACCCTGTGAATTGTAGTGTCGCAGCTTATTCTCATTTGAGGTTTGAGAGTAGTGTAATTTCATAAGGTAGTAAAACTGACGGCGAAATTTTAAACGCGCTTATGAGTTTGAGAGTAGTGTAATTTCATAAGGTAGTAAAACGCGAGAGTTTGGTTTGGCGATGGCAGATGTGTTTGAGAGTAGTGTAATTTCATAAGGTAGTAAAACAATAGCCAAGTGTTAGCGGCGGGCATTGGGTTTGAGAGTAGTGTAATTTCATAAGGTAGTAAAACAAACACGCGCAAAACGCACGCAAAACGCAGTTTGAGAGTAGTGTAATTTCATAAGGTAGTAAAACAATCGGCAAGACCTGTTTCTGCATCGCGCGTTTGAGAGTAGTGTAATTTCATAAGGTAGTAAAACGAAAAACAGACTAAGTATAGAGCACGAAGGTTTGAGAGTAGTGTAATTTCATAAGGTAGTAAAACGTCGGCACTATTGTCGATTTCAACATTCCCGTTTGAGAGTAGTGTAATTTCATAAGGTAGTAAAACGAAGAGAATGCGGTCTTTAACATGAACTGGTTTGAGAGTAGTGTAATTTCATAAGGTAGTAAAACGGCATAATCGGCATACCCGCTCCACAGCGGTTTGAGAGTAGTGTAATTTCATAAGGTAGTAAAACTGTCAGGAGTCGAAATATCCCCCTTTTCCAGTTTGAGAGTAGTGTAATTTTATACCATTTTGCGAATCTATGAGTTATTGTGCATCTAAATAAAGAAACAATCTGGAAACAACTAAAAGAATTAGTACGGTGCAACATGAAAGAAAAGCTTGCCTTCTTCTATGCCCACTATAAAATTTTAGATTTAAGTTTGCAGAGACAGGGATTGAACCTGTGTTTCTGAGTACAGCTACTCAGCGAGTTTCCTTTACTCCACTCTGCAATATAATTAAAACAACAGCAAGCAAACCGTCTAACAATTGTCTAACACTATTATTATTTAGCGATTTTTCGCACCACGCGAATCGTTTATTAATTGCATTATATGGGAAAAATTACGGTTCTACACTGCATGGAATCGAATGACACTGTTTGATATTCGCGTCACAACCACTGTTAACTGGCTCGGAGCGCCGCGCTGTCTGCGGCAGATGAAGCGGTGCTATGAGCAGGAAGAAACAACGAGCATTGCGAAGCGCTCCAAGCGAGCAAGGCGACTATGTTTCTGACTGAAAGGGTCGTTGGTTCGAGTCCAACAGGGGGAGCCAGGAAAAAGCACTTGCATTTGCAAGTGCTTTTTCAATTAAGCGCACCTTCGGTGCATGAAAAATGAAGTCGCTTCGCTTATGAAGTGCGGTCAAACCGCATGAAAATTAAAAGCGCGCTTTACCTCGTGCGAGCATAGCGAGCACTTCATTACAACGAAGTTGTCGCTTCATGTTTGCGGAGCAAACACTTCATTTATTAAAAAATCATTGTACTAAGTGAATTTTATTTAACTAACAGAGCAGTAAGACTAGAATCTTTCTGCTCTGTTTTACTTTACCTACCGACTCAAATACCGAGTCTGCCGCACTAACAGCAGACCCAATTAATCTCCACTTTACATAATTTTTGCGTTTGACTCAGTGCGAAAAAGGGCAGATATACGGAATTTTGCCGATGATATTGACATAAAGCCGAATGATTGGTAAAATATTATCGAACCGGATAGCAATGGCTAACCGGTTGATTTTAAGATTTATAGTTAGCTAACGCTAATCGAGAAAAAGTACTGTGACGCCGAAACGGCGTTTGCTTTTTGTGTTGCAGTTAGCAAAGGCTAATTTAATGGAGGAGAAACATGAACAGAAAAATATCGGCTGTTGCCGCAGTTGTTTTGATGCTTGCGGTAATTATATGCGCGGCTCTGCCGGCTTTTGCGGCTTTGGCTCCGACTCAGGACGGCGTGTATGAAGTCAGCGTTAAGATGTACCACGCTCAGAAGGACAAGACCTCTATGGGCGACAAATACCTTGTTCATACCGCACTGCTGACCGTGAAAAACGGCAGCAAGACTTTGACTATAGCAACGCCCGAGAGCGTCTCGGGTATGCAGTTCTGGTACTACAAAAACGGCGGAGTTGAGGGCGACACGGCCGAAGTCAAGCCCGCGGGGAGCGTTAAGATAGCGGGCACGACATATCAGTCCGCGTTTGAGTTTCCGATAGTCGGAAACGGCGAGTTCGTCGGCGTGAAGTTCGCCGCACCCGTTATGCCGATGTCGCCCTCCGCGAGAATACATATCGACTATGCAAGCGCTAAAAAAGTTGCGGATATCGGCTCCGCCGCTGTTACTGCTCCGAATGCGGTGACTCCCGCGAAGCCGACTGAAAGCGCAAAAGGCGAAGCTTCGGTTGATACAACGGCTTCTGCACCTGCCGAAACCGATTCTGCCGGCGAGACGGTAACAGGGGAGAGCATCTCGGAAAATGAGGCTTCAACTGTCTCTGAATCTGTTGCCGAATCCGTTTCCGAGACGACTTCAAATAACAGCGGAAGCAAAAAGACTGCGGCGATAATCGGATCTGTCTTTGCGGCGGTCGTTATAGTTGTGCTCATAGTTGCAACGGTGATAAAGAGAAAAGCAATAAAGGAGTAACCGGAATGAACAAATGCTTCAAAAAATTTCAGGTCAAGGATTTCGTTTTCCTTGCAATTCTTTCGGCGGCGATGACGCTCTGCGGCGGAATAACCATGCCGCTCGTTATGCACACGACTCTGTTCGGACTCCGCAATATGGCGGCAGCTCCGATATATGCGCTCTTCTGCGCGATAGGTCTGATGAAAGTCAGAAAGCCCGGCGCGCTGACCATAATCGGTCTGTTTTCCGGCGCTCCGCTCGTGTTCTTTTCGCCCGTCATGTTCTTCAATAATTTTGTGGCGGCTATCATCGCGGAATTGCTGATGCTCCTGTTCTTCAGAGGTTATAATAAGAAAGGCTCCGTGCTTTTCACGGCGGGAATATATATGCCGCTCTCTCTGCCGATTTCAGTGCTTTTCAGCATCTGGCTCAACGGACAGAGCTATGAGCAGCTGCTCGCGCGCCCGATAGCTTCGATATTTACTTCGCTCGGCACCGTGGCACTCGGCTTCATAGGTGCGGCAATCGGCATGAAAATAGCCGCCGAACTGCAAAAGGCGGGCAAGCTCAAGCCCAACGGAGAAGACGGAAATGCTTGATGCGTTCAGTGTAAGAAAACCGCTCTATCCGCTCATAGCTTTCGTCTCGTCGCTGTGCATGCTCGTGTGCGGAATGTTGTTTTCAAAGAGCCTTTGGGCGTTTGCTTTTGCCGACATGTTGTTCGTGCTCTATTGCTGCTTCGGACTGTTTCGCGGCGCATGGAAAATGAGCGCCGCAATGCTCGCATTCGGGCTCGTGATAGGTGGATTGGCTTTTATAACTAATCGCAATTTCGACGCCTTTTGGCAGACCGTCGTGCGTGCACTCCTGCTCGGGATATGCGCCGTGCCGATGATAACAATACCGCCTGCGGATCTCACGCGCTGCATGAATCAGCTGCATTGTCCGCGGATAATAACGCTCGGAATGCTGGTCACCCTCCGCTTCATCCCGATACTTGTCACCGAGATAAGGCGCATATGGGAGGCGATGAGGGTGCGCGGCGCGAATGTCAAATGGTATCGCCCTGACTGCCTCTACAGAGCTTTTTTCATTCCGCTTGTCATGCGCATTATCGGTATTTCCGATACGCTTTCTCTTTCGCTTGAGACAAGGGCGTTCGCGCTCGATAATTCTCCCGCAACCGTCTACGGTAAGGTCGAGCTTCGTGCGCGCGACATAATATTTCTCGTCGCAGTGATTATTTCCTGCGCGGGTCTGGGGGTGGCGGCGTGGATGCGTTGAGGCTTGAAAATATCAGCTTTTCATATAACGGCTCAGAGAAAATATTTGACAATGTCAATTTTACTCTCGAATACGGGGACTTTGTGCTTCTCTCCGGCGTATCAGGCGAGGGCAAGAGCACTCTGCTCTCAATAATCAACGGCATGATTCCGTTTATAACGCCGGGAAAGCTTGAGGGAAAAATTTATGTAAATTCCGAGGATGTTACTGCCGTCAGAGTCAGCGAGCGTGCGAAGCTCATAGGCACGGTGCTCCAGAATGCCGATGAGCAGATAGTCTATGATATCGTCCGCGACGAAATAGCTTTCGGGTGCGAAAACCTCGATATCCCGGTCGAGACAATAGATCGGCGTATAGAGGCGAGCACAAATATGATGAAAATATCGCCCGACGCAAAGACGCGGACTATGTCCGGCGGGCAGAAGCAGAGACTGATTACCGCTTCGACGCTCGCGATGAAGCAGAAAATCATAATTCTTGATGAGCCGCTGGCAAACCTTGACGTTGAGGGCGCGCATGTCCTGCTCGGCGCGCTTCGCTCACTTGCCAAAAGCGGATATGCCGTGCTGCTCGTTGAACACAGGCTCGATGTTGTCAGACCGTATGTCAACAAGGTCATGTGGATAAAAGATAAAAATGTCATAGTGAGCACCGATAAAGATGCCGTTACCCGTTCCGAACGGGTCATAGAGCCGGAGAACAATGCACACACTGCTGGCTCACCGGTTATAAGCGGGCGTGGTTTGGTGTTTAGCGCAGGCGGCAGAAATATCCTTGATTCGCTCGATATCGATGTGTATAAAGGTGAACGCCTTGTTCTGCTCGGTGCGAATGGCTGCGGCAAGACTACGCTCATGCGGACTCTCGCAAGGCTCAACAAGCTCACATCAGGCACGCTCGAACAAAATATAGTTCAAAAGCCGGGGCGAAGAAAGCCCAACGCCGCGTGGTTCAAAAAGGTCGGCTTTGTCTATCAGAATCCAACATATCAGCTCTTCATGCCGACACTGCTCGCCGAGGCCTCTTTCAGGGCATCATCGGAGCAGAAAGCAAGGGAGATGATCGAGGCGTTCGGCCTCTCGGGGCTTGAAAATAGGCATCCGCAGTCCCTTTCGGAGGGGCAGAAACGCCGCGTCGGTCTCGCTGCGATATGCGCGGGCGAGCCGGAAGTGCTGTTCCTCGACGAGCCTACTGTTGGACAGGATTATAATAATCTTGAGCGAATAGTCTCGGCTGTCAATAAGTTGAACCGCGAAAACGGCTGTACGGTCGTCACCGTTACGCACGACCGCAGATGCGCCGCCGCCATGGCCGACAGGGTGCTCATAATGGACAGCGGAAAAATAGCCGAGCAGGGGGACGGAAGTCTCGCTGACGGCTATCTCAATAAACAGTTTAAAATCATTGGGGAGTGATCGGATGATAAAAACAAGACTCATAGGGCAGGTACCTTCCTCGAAGAAGTACATTGCCCTTACGGTGCTCGCACAGTGGATAAGGCTTTGCGCGAATATCGTGATGATGTTTATTTTCTCACATATTCTTGAGCTTATTTTGGGCGGCGCGACCATGACGGTTAGCGTGCTTCTGCCTTATATTATAGGCATCTCCGCAGTTATGACAGTGCGCTATGTCTGCGGAGTGTGCAGCTCAAAGACATCTTTTTTGGCGTCGGCTCAGGTGAAAAAAGTCCTGCGCGGGAAGATGTACAAAAAGCTTACCCGCATGGGTGCGTCGTATCATGAGAAGGTTTCAACCTCCGAGGTGCTCCAGGTTTTTGTCGAGGGTGTCGATCAGCTTGAGCTTTATTTCGGAAAATATTTGCCGCAGTTCTTCTTTGCCATGCTTGCGCCGATAACGCTTTTTGCGGTGCTCTCTTTTGTCAGCTGGAAAGCCTCGCTCGTGCTTCTCGTCTGCGTGCCGTTGATTCCGCTTTCGATAGTCGCGGTGCAGAAGATAGCAAAACGGCTGCTGAGCAAATACTGGGGAGTATATGTCAATCTCGGCGACACGTTCCTTGAGAATATTCAGGGACTCACGACCCTCAAGGTATATCAGGCCGATGAGAGAAAGAACGTTGAGATGAACGAAAAGGCGGAGGAGTTCAGGCGTATCACCATGAAGGTGCTCACCATGCAATTGAACTCCGTCAGCGTCATGGATATCGTCGCATATGCGGGCAGCGCCGTCGGCGTTGTTATCGCGGTATTTCAGGCGGCAAACGGAACGATAACACTGCCGCAGGCGTTTCTTATCATTATGCTTGCCGCGGATTTCTTCCTGCCCCTGCGCCTGCTCGGCTCGTTCTTCCATGTTGCGATGAACGGTATGGCGGCGAGCGACAAGCTTTTCAAGATTCTCGATACTCCCGAGGACGAGCGCGGAACGCAGATTCCCGCATGCTTTGACAGCGATATAAGGCTCGAAAACGTGACCTTCTCCTATGACGGGGAAAAGTCGGTGCTCAACGGCATCTCGGCGGACATTCCGAGGAACAGCCTGGTGTCCGTCGTCGGCGAGTCCGGCTGCGGAAAGAGCACAATAGCTTCTCTTATCTGCGGCACAACAAAAGGCTACAAAGGGAGCATAAAGATAGACGGCGTTGAGATAAGAGACATCGACGAAAAAGCGCTCATGGATAACATAACCGCCGTCAATTTCAACAGCTATATCTTCGCCGGGAGGGTTAGGGACAACCTGCTCATGGCTTGCCCGAATGCTTCCGACGACGAACTCATAGACGCGCTCGAAAAAGTGAATCTCTGGGAGTTCCTCTCCTCGCAGGATGGGCTTGATACGGCTCTCTCTCAGCAGGGAAGCAACTTCTCCGGCGGTCAGCGTCAGCGCCTCGCAATAGCCCGCGCGCTTTTGCATGACACACCTGTGTATATCTTCGATGAGGTCACTTCGAACATCGATGTCGAGAGCGAAAATGACATCATGGAAGTTATCCGCGAAATGGCAAAGACAAAGACGGTTTTGCTCATTTCACACAGGCTCGAAAATGTTGTCACCTCCGATATGATCCTTCTGCTCGACGGCGGATGCCTCGCGGAGAGCGGCACGCATTCGCACCTCATGGAAGAAAAGGGCAAGTATTATACAATGTATTCGACTCAGGCTCAGCTTGAAAAATATTCAAAGGAGGCGGCAGCGGTATGAAAAGAAAACAGAGCGGTCTGCGTATAATGAGCAGACTCATAGTCCTCGTCAAGCCGCTTTCCGGCTTTATGTGTCTTGCGGTTTTGCTCGGCGTGCTCGGATTCCTTTGCGCCATTCAGATAACCGTCACGGGTTCGCTGACCCTGCTCACCGCCGCAAAAATAAGCGGCGGAATCGCAATAAAGACCGGCTGTATCTGCATCATAATTTTTGCCGTTCTCAGGGGATTTCTGCACTACGGCGAGCAGGCGTGCAACCATTATATAGCATTCAAGCTTTTGGCTCTTATCCGCGACAAGGTGTTCAAAGCCATGCGCCGGCTTTCTCCCGCGAAGCTCGAGGGTAAAGACAAAGGCAACCTTGTCTCGGTCATAACGAGCGACATCGAACTGCTTGAAGTGTTCTATGCGCACACGATATCGCCGACCTGCATTGCGATACTGACCTGCCTTATTATGCTTATTTTTATCGGGCGCTACAGCATTTGGCTCTCGCTCGTTGCGCTCGCCGCCTATATAATGGTCGGCGCGGTGATTCCGTTGGTGTCCTCGAGGCTTAACAAGAATGCAGGCATGACCTACAGAGACGGCTCCGGCGCGCTCTCGGGCTTTGTGCTCGACAGTATGCGCGGACTGCTTGAGTCGATAAGATATAACAGCACCGACAAGCGTCTCGAAGAGATGGATAAAAAGACCGACGAGTTGAACTCGCTTCAGGACAGACTCAAGAAGATAGAGGGACACACGGGCGCCGTTACGGATATCGCAATAATCTTCTTCTCCGTTGCAATGCTGCTCACGGGTATCGCCCTCTATCAAAAAGGCGTTATCGGTTTCGACGGAATGATAGTTTCTACCGTTTCGATGATGAGCTCGTTCGGCCCCGTCGCCGCGCTCTCGGGACTTGCTGGCAATCTTACCCACACTCTCGCGGCGGGCGAAAGAGTTCTCGGCATACTCGATGAGAACCCGGTGGTTGAAGAAAACATAGACGGAAAAACAGTTGCTTTCGACGGCATGGAAAACGAAAATGTCGGATTTGCTTACGGCGATGAAAAAATTCTTGACGGCTTCAATATGACTGTCGAGCCGGACAAGATAATCAGTATCACGGGCCCGAGCGGTTCGGGCAAGTCCACCGCGCTCAAGCTCATGATGCGCTTCTGGGATGTTCAGCAGGGCAGCATAAAGATGAGCGGCGAGGATATCAGAGATATAAAGACCTCGTGCCTCAGAAGCAACCAGAGCCTTGTCAGTCAGGAGACGCAGCTTTTCAACGATTCGATAGAGTCCAATATAAAAATAGCCGATTACAACGCCACGCATGAGCAGGTCGTTGAAGCGGCGAAGAAAGCTTCTATCCATGATTTCATCATGACTCTGCCCAAGGGCTATGACACAAATGTCGGCGAGCTCGGAGATCTGCTCTCCGACGGCGAGAAGCAGAGAATAGGTCTCGCCAGGGCGTTCCTCAGCGATGCGCCGATGATTATGCTTGACGAGCCTACGAGTAACCTTGACAGCCTCAACGAGGGTCATATCCTGCGCTCGATAAACGAGGCAAAGAAGGGCAAGAGCATAGTGCTCGTCTCCCACAGAAAATCAACTTCGAGAATAGCCGACAAGGCTTATACGGTTTACAGAGGCAGATTATCATGAGCAAGAAAGAGACAAAAGACAGAATAACCCGCGAAAAAGAGATGCTGCCGGAGATGGTGAAAATCTACTGTCACGGCGTGCACAAGACAAAAAGGGGAGAACTTTGCCCCGAGTGCCGGGAGCTGTGCGACTATGCGCTTTACAGGCTCGACCACTGCCGTTGGGGGAATGAAAAGAATTTCTGCTCCCAGTGCCCGTGCCATTGCTATAAGCCCGCCATGCGCGAAAAGATAAGAGCCGTCATGCGCTACTCCGGTCCGCGTATCATGCTCTACCATCCGCTTGTCGGCTCGCTCCACGCGTTCGAGACCGTCAAAGGCGTGATAAAAGCGAAGAAAAGTCATTGATAAACTCTCTGACCAGACATTCCAGCAATTAATAAACCGAGCAGTAAGACTTAAATCTTACTGCTCGGTTGCCTTTATTTTTATATCTTTTACTTCTCGTCTCTCCAGCTCTTGACTTCGCCGAGAAGCCACTGCGCCCATTCGTCAATGCCTTCGCCTGTCTTGGCGCAAACCATAAACACCTTGGCGTTCGGGTTGCGGCGTTTTATATATTCCTTGCACTTCTCGACATCAAAGTCGAAATAGGGAAGGACATCAATCTTGTTGATGATAACAACATCGCAGATAGAGAACATCAGAGGATACTTGAGCGGCTTGTCGTCGCCCTCGGGTACGGAGAGGATCATCGCATTTTTAACGGCTCCCGTGTCGAACTCTGCGGGGCAGACAAGGTTGCCGACATTCTCGAGTATTGCGAGTTCAACATCGCCGGTCTCAAGTCCGTCAAGACCCTGTCTTGTCATCTCTGCGTCGAGGTGGCACATTCCGCCGGTGTGCAGCTGAATTGCTTTGACTCCCGTCTCGGCGATTCTCTTCGCGTCAACATCGCTGTCAATATCCGCTTCCATAACGCCTATCTTGACTTTGTCTTTCAGCGCGGCGATAGTTGCCTTGAGGGTAGTCGTCTTGCCGGCTCCGGGCGAGGACATGAGGTTGAGCAGGAATACGCCCTTCTCTTTGAGCTCGCGGCGCAATTTGTCCGCCTGCTCGTCGTTATTTTTAAACACGCTCTGCTTGATTTCAAGAATTCTTACTTCGTCCATGTTTTTTCACCTGTTTTCAGATTGTTTTATTATATTTTATCCCGTTACGGCGGCGGTGTCAACAAATCCGCGCCGTATTTTACATATCATTCATATAAGCGCATATAAGCGGCCCCGCTCTGTCGAACGGGGCAACTGTTATTTGTTGAGTATTGATATTGCGTCGCTTATGGTCTTTTCGTGAGCCTGCATACCGTACTTGTCGACCTCTTTCTTGTTCTTCTCGCCGTGGGTCAGGCATCCTGCGCCGCCGATGCATCCGCCGATGCACGCCATGCCCTCGATGAAATTCGCATCGAGCATGCCCTTACTCTTCCTGAGCAGAGCTGCGCGGCAAGCTTCGATTCCGTCGCAGGAGCAGGCTTTGAGATCGAAGTCCTCTATGCCGTGTTCCTTGAGTCCCTGCGCCACAGCATCGGCAAGACCGCCGCAGCGGGCGAATATTCTGCCGAAATACGATGCGTTGTCAAGAACATCTTCGGAGAGGGTCATTATATCAATATCTCTGCTGTCGAACAGAGCCTGAAGCTCTTCGAAAGTCATCGCCGCGTCAACATAGGGCTTGACCTCGTCCTTCTGAACCTCCGCTTTCTTTGCCGTGCAGGGACCGATGAATACAACCTTGCAGGGCGCCTCATGTTCTTTGATATATTTGGATATAGTCGCCATGGGGGAAAGATTGTGGGAAATGAACGGCTTGAGATTCGGGAAGGATTTTTCGATGTAGTTGACAAACGCGGGGCAGCATGAGCTTGTTAAGAAGCCTTTCTCCGCCAGCTCTTCGGATTCCGCATATGCGACCATGTCCGCGCCGAGAGCGGCTTCGATAACCGTGTGGAAGCCAAGCTCCTTGAGTCCCTTTATGACCTGACCGAGCTTCGCGTATGTAAACTGACTTGAAATCGAAGGCGCAACAACTGCAAACACTTTGTATTTAGTGTTGTTCTCGCTCTTCTTTATAATATCAATAACGTCGAGCATATATGACTTGTCCGTTATCGCACCGAACGGGCACTGGTAGACGCACGCGCCGCAGGATATGCACTTGTCGTAGTTTATCGCCGCCGCTTTGTTCTCGTTCATGCTGATAGCCTTTATCTTGCACGCCATCTCGCAGGGACGCTTGCGGTTTATAATCGCGGTGTAGGGGCAGACTCTGGAGCACGCGCCGCACTCCTTGCATTTCGTCTTGTCGATATGCGCAACGTGCTCGCGGTCAAAAGAGAGTGCGCCGAAGCGGCAGACATCCTCACAGCGGTGGGCGAGGCATCCGCGGCAGGCGTTGGTGACTTCGTATCCGCCCATGGGACACTCGTCGCAGGCGATGTCGATAACCTCTATAATGTTCGGGTTGCTGCCGATAGCTATTTTGACTCGCTCGCTGAGTATCGCTCTTTCTTTGTAGACACAGCAGCGCATGGTCGGCGTGTTGCCGGGGACGATGGTTTTCGGTATCTCGAAAAGATTTTCAAGCAGCGTGTTGTTCTATGCAAGCCGCGCGACCTCGCGCAGGACTTTATATTTAAGATACTGTACCTTGGTGTCGAATTTTCTCATTGATATCCCCCTTAGAAATAGCTGACCTTGACTCTCTTGCCCATCTCTTTGAGGCAGGCACAGAGCTCCTTGACAAGGTTCATTTTTATATTGAAATTGATAGGCAGATCGGGATTCTGATGAGCCGGGTTGACGGCTCTGCCGACATAGAAGTTGATGTCGGTAGCCTCCTCGAACAGCATGCGGCATATGAGTGAAGCGCCGTCGCGCTTGAAGCCCCATTCCTCATACAGTTCATTCTTGCCTAACGCATCTTTGGCATACTCAATGACCTTGTTTATCGTTATGACTCCTTCGGTCACCAGATCAACGCCCTCGATCTCAGCTATCGGCGGAACATCGCTCTGTTCAAAATTGAGGCTCGCCTTGAGCGGCTTGCCCAGATATTTGGCGGCGATGGACGAAGTAGTGCCGCCGCAGATGATGTGCTTGCCCTTACACCAAAGCGCTGTATTGCAGGACTCGGGCGGATATCGTTTGCATAATACCCGCCCAAAGTTCTGTTTAATGAGAAATGAAATTTTGAAGCCGCTTGTAAGCAGCCGACAAAATGGAGTTGTCTAATTGAACCGCCCATATGGGCGGTATTTGTAAAACTAAGGAAACGTCGTAACGCTTCCTATACAAAGGCGAATGAGCCTTTTGATAACCTAAGTTAAAATCCAAGTCACGTCTTTTCGTCAGCCGTCGTTTTACCGTCCGCAAACTTGTGCGCCCGATTCGTCCCGGAACGCCCGATACTTAACTTCTCGCGCTTCCTCGCGCTTGGATTTTTGGAGCATCCTGCGTGACTCGAACACGCAACCCGCTGCTTACAAGGCAGCCGCTCTACCATTGAGCCAAGGATGCACACGGGATATTGGTTGCGGAGGCGGGACTTGAACCCACGACCTTTAGGGCATGAACCTAATGAGCTACCAACTGCTCCACTCCGCTATATAAAACAACAGCAAGCAAACCGTCTAACACTATTATTATTTAGCGATTTTTCGCACCACGCGAACCGTTTATTAATTGCGTTATATGGGAAAAATCACGGTTCTACACTGCATGGAATCAAATGACACTGTTTGATATTCGCGTCACAACCACTGTTAACCGCAGGGTCGTTGGTTCGAGTCCAACAGGGGGGAGCCAAAAAGAGCAGGGAGACACCAGTCTTCCTGCTCTTTTTCACTTTACTTGCTGACCCAAACCGTCGACCCTGCCACACACAGCCGCACCGGCTGTTAACTGGCTCGGAGCACCGCGCTGCCTGCGGCAGATGAAGCGGTGCTCTGAGCAGGAAGAAACAAGGAGCATTGCGAGCGCCCCAAGCGAGCAAGGCGACTATGTTTCTGACCGAAAGGGTCGTTGGTTTCAATACACCTTCGGTGCATGAAAAATGAAGTCGCTTCGCTAATGAAGTGCGGTCAAACCGCATGAAAATTAAAAGCGCGCTTTACCTCGTGCGAGCATAGCGAGCACTTCATTACAACGAAGTTGTCGCTTCATGTTTGCGGAGCAAACACTTCATTTATTAAAAAATCATTGTACTAAATGAATTCTATTTAACTAACAGGGCAGTAAGACTAGAATCTTCCTGCTCTGTTTTACTTTATCTACTGACCCCAACCAACTACCCCGCCACGCACAGCCACACGGCTGTTAACTGGCTCGGAGCACCGCGCTGCCTGCGGCAGATGAAGCGGTGCTATGAGCAGGAAGAAACAACGAGCGTTGCGAAGCGCTCCTCGTCCTCGGTGGCTCCATATCACTCGCTTTCGCCTTTGGCGAAAACTCATTCATTACGCACCTCGTCCTCTCCCCCAAATGCTCGCATTTTGGGGCATCCACATGTAAGGCGACTATATTTCTGACTGTATGCGTCCTTGGTTCGAGTCCAAAACGGCTTAGCGATACATAAGCCGCTCGAACACCATCAGCTGTATACGCAACCAGACAATGGCTGGCTCAACCCAATTACTATATTGCGGATTTAAAGCTAATAGTATATAATCATTGTATAAAGAGGTGATTATGTATGAACGAACGCTCGGTTTCGGTCAACGGTATTTCTATATATTCTTTGACAAATCCGAATCTCAGAAGCTTCTGCCTGTCGCTATATGTGAGAGCCGGCAGCATTTTTGAAGACTTGTCCAATAACGGCATCAGCCATCTTTTTGAACATGTCGTTTTCAGAAATATTAAAAATAAATACGAAAATTTTTATGAGCTCCTTGCAATGCACGGCTTGTGCTTTCAGGGTTCAACTTATAAGAAGTTTGTGAGCTTTACTATAGACGGGCCTCAGCATGAGTTCGATTTTGCCATTGAGATTTTATGCGGATTGTTTGACGAAATCAAGCTGACCTCGCATGATTTCAATAATGAGAAAGGACGGATCAAAGCCGAAATCAGAGAAAAAGATCGGCGCAGTTCACTCGATTTTTATTTTGACAGCATAGTTTGGAAAAACAGCGAAGTTGAAAAGATAGTATTGGGCTATTGTAAAACAGTTGACAGAGTTTCTGTCAAGAAAATAAATGAGTTCAGACAAAAGGTGCTTTCTGCCGGTAATTGTTTTGTATATGCGACCGGCAATATTTCTGATGAGAACCTCGACGCCCTGAACAAAAAAATCAGTGAGCTTGATATTTCTCAAAGCAATCCGGGCTTTACGAATGCAGTTACCGTTAATGACGAGTTCTTTCATAGGGAAAAGAAAATTTGGATCAAAAATAATTATTGGCACTA
>ERZ827488.1593-NODE-1593-length-26170-cov-4.843653_pt1 | contig 26170 bp, 12 predicted proteins | sample MGYA00519771_ERZ827488 | MGnify/ENA primary metagenome ERZ827488 (study PRJEB31778, sample SAMEA3449323) | human gut metagenome | biome: human gut; feature: human-associated habitat; material: faeces | place: United Kingdom | collected 2010/2012 ... | reverse complement strand
TAAAGAAAACCCGCCATTAAAGTCGGCGGAATGCAGTCGAGCAATATTTTTGAAAACGGAGCGTTGACGGCGTATAATGCCGCCGCAAGTATTGCAAATGCTATGCCCTTTTTCATATTTAAACCTCCAAAAACCATAGTACGGATATTGTATCACAAATTTTTGTGAAAATAAAGGTATTAAACCATTATTTTGGTCATAAAAAATTAACAATTTGTTTATAGACAATTACGGTTACATTTGATATAATATAAACTGTAAATTAATATATTAAAAAGGAGTTGAGGTGTTTGAAGGTCAGGAAGAAGGCAGTGTTATGTGCTATATTAGCCGGAATAATGTTGTCAACAGCTACACCCAGCTTAAAATTAACCGTTTTTGCCGATTCGGCAATAACAGAAACAGAGGCTTTGGATAAGGCAGTTGCTTTATATGAACATCTTACGGATAAAGAGGTCGAAATCCCACAGGGACTTGACGAAATGGGACTTGATACAAATTTAATAAAACCTATTGTGTTGGGATATATTAATTTTGAAGATACCGAAGAGGCAAAACAAGAGAAAAGTATAACAAAACAGGATTTTATGACAATCCTATACAAAACAATAATTACATACAACGACAGTTACACGATTTATGAAGATGAGGCAAACTCAATTCTGAATGAATGTTACGACAACGCATATATTGATGATGAAAACAGAATTGCATATGCGTTTATGATGAAACAAGGCATAATTACAGCAAAATTCGGTACAGAGCCGAACAAAGAGCTTACAAAAGAAGAATGTGAAACTCTTATCGACACTGTATATGATTATTTTGCACAGAATGTAATGGTGACAGTCGGCGGAAAAGAAATAAGAGTCGGTGCGAATGTCAGCACAATTCTTGATACGTTCGGTGAACCTAACAGAATTGACCAGACAGAATACGGATTTGAATGGTATGTTTATGATTCAAACTATTCGGAATTTTGTATGGTAGGTGTTGAGGCAGACAGAGGTTGTGCCTTGTACACAAACAGTTCAAGCTTTGATTTTAATGGGATGAAGTCGGGTGACGACTATTCAAAGACAGCGGATTATCTTGATAATCGTTGTTACAGATTTTATGCCGACTCGGAAGGACATCTTGATTCAATATTGTACAATCCGCGTTATCGCGGTGTTGATGACAGCACATCTGTAAAACGTTCAAAGTCGATGATTCTTCTTGATATGATAAACTCATACAGAAGTAAGCATAACAAGACTGTATACGTTGAAGATTCTGATATGAATGCGGCGGCATGGCTTTCGTCACTTGATTTTATGAATGAAAAGGGATATGAAAGTGATGTGGTTACACAGTCGGGTTATGATGTGTTCTCTGTATATCGTCAGTTGCTTGAAAGCGATAACGATATTCTTGTACAGGACACACAATACACATCGCCTATCGGTTTGAATACAACAACAGACTTATCGGGCGGTATTCAGGCAAAAATAGTTGCGGATACAACATCAATAGCCGTACCGGAAGAAAAGACTACCGTTGAAATACCTCAAAAGGATTACAGCATAACACCTGTTGAGGAGGTTACAACGCCTATACTCAATTCGCCGGTAACGGAAGATAATTATGAAGAAGGCGATGACGTTGTAATTGAGCTTGCTATGCAGGCGGCAACGGAATATCATATAGAAATGTTTGACGTTGAAAACGATGAATATGCGGTAAATGAGTATATCACTACCGATTCAACGGAAATTACATTGCCGTCTGAATTATTCAAAACGGGCAGAGATTACAGACTTATCGTAAGCTCAATCACAGATGACGGCGAAGCTTTGAGTGCCGATGAAGTGCTTATAAGCTACGGTACTGCATACGATACAGGCGTTAATATCGTTACTCCTTACAATAACGGTGTTACAGATGACGACTATGTGTCAATCGCATGGGAATCCGACAAGTATCACGATTTTTACGTCGATTTGTATGACTCGGACGGAAATCTTGTTGTGAGCAAGATTGTCGAAGACGAATATGAGGCACTTATTCAGGGCGTCGATCCGGGTAAGTATTTCTTATATATAACAGCACTAAGACGTGGAAGCAAAGTTGAAAAGGCACAGGATTGCGTGACGTTTGAAGTAACTCAGGCAGAGCCTGTTATAAATGAAATTATTCTTGATAAGGATGATACATATTACTTTGTTTATGAGGATGAGGCTTTGGGACTTTTGTACTTCTATGACGAAGAATTGGTTGACGTTGACGAAGAAGATGAAAACGGCAACGTGCAGACAGTCACAAAGAAGAAAATCATTCAGAAACAAGTTAAGGCGACAAAGGGTTACAGACAACTTGCCAAGTACAGAAATAAAATGGAATACACAACAGGTGATCCTGTTATAAGAACACATATGCTTACAGGCGATAATGAAAAGGGTAACGCGATAGTGAGCGAGGCTGAGAAGTATTTGGGTGTGCCGTATGTATGGGGCGGAACAACCCCGAACGGCTTTGACTGCAGCGGACTTGTTCAGTATGTATGTAATTCGCTTGGCATAAACGTAAATCGTGTTGCGGAAGACCAGTTTAAGAACGGTACTGCGGTGAATAAAGATGAACTTCAACCGGGTGATCTTGTATTCTTTGAACAAAACGGATACATTCACCACGTCGGTATTTATGCCGGTGACGGAATGATGATTCACGCACCGAGAACCGGTGATGTGGTAAAATATCAGTCGATGGAAACTGATTATTACCGCAGTCAGTACGCAGGAGCAAGAAGAGTTTACTAATGATACAGGGGGGATTGAAATGGCATCATCTGTAAAAGCTTGTACAAATTCGCGTTACAGAAAAACCAATATAGTGATTATTACAATATTGAGTTTGCTTTCGTGTTTTGCACTTGTAATGGTGATATATAATCTTATAAAGGGCAGTTATTTGTTTTCGATTGCGTGGTTTATCGCTACGATATTGGCGTCAACATATGTTCTTATAAGAATTAATACCGTCTTTGCAACGTATATTTCAACCGACAGAATGAATTTGTTTATGAAAAATTGGAATAATGATTTTTTGCCGTATGATTACGATAATAAAGTTAAGATTTTGAGTGAATTTATACCGGCGAAAACAAAAATTGTTGAGATACCTCTTAATGAAATAAGTACGGTGCTTATCGGTACAAAGAATTTTATAAAGAGAAATGTTGCACCTGATTCTGATTTTGTGAAGAATATACGCGTGCTTGAAAAGTCGAAAGATTTTTATAAGAAGAAAACCGTTTCGAGTATGGATATATTATATGTAGAAACTTTTGAAAAAGAGTGCTATTATATGCCGATTGTAAAGTTTGATACTAGAAATGTGACTAAAATTGTGCAAATAATTCAAAGGATTAATCCTGAATTGCTTATAAGAGTAAGCAGCAGGGAATACAGAACGCTTAGAATGGCGTCAAAATAATTAAGGGCGAGCCGTAAGGTTCGCTTTTTTGATGCTTAGTTGTTGAAAATGCACAAAATATAAATGCTAATTTAATTCAAAATCACGAAAAATAACATAAAACCAAAAAAGAATTGAAATTTTTGTTCTTATAGTTTATAATGTAAATATATGAATGTAACTTGTATGTGTGTCCGGATTTTATAGACACTCAAACAATAAAACAAAAAATTTATTTTAGAAAAGGGGTAAAACAAAATGAAGAAATTCTCAAAACTATTTCTATCATGCGCAGCAGTAGCAGCAGTTACAGCTGCAGTCGCAACATCAGCTATGGCAGCTGGTATTTCAGCTACATATGCACCAGCAGATGCAACTCATGAAACAGCTACATTGACAATCGATGCAAGCGGTTACACAGCAGCTCAAAAGACTTTGCTTGTTCTTAAGCCTGGTAAAACACTTGAAACCGTTAAAGTTTCTGAAGGCGATGTTCTTCAAATCGACCAACAAGACGGCAATGACACTATAACAGTTGCTCTACCAAAGGACCTTGCAGACGGTAAATACACAGTTTACATGGGTGGCGACGGTCAGGTTTATTCAACAAACTTCAAAGTTGGAACAGGTACTGATGAAGAATATATCGTTGGTGACTCTAATAGCGATGGCAAGATCAGAACAGACGATGCTAATGCAATTTTGTGGTACACAGTTGATGATAAAGCTGTAGAAGGAAAATCATTCAATGTTGGTAAAAAAATTGTAACTGCAGACGGCGAACTTGCAATAGGCGACTCTAACAAAGATGGTAAAATCAGAACTGGTGATGCTAATGCAATTCTATGGTACACAGTTGATGATAAAGCTGTAGATGGAAAATCTTTCAATGTTGGAGAAACTGTAACAGGTCAGTTAGCTGAATAATTTTATACTGACTGTAAATGTTTAATTGAAAATATTTTCTGTTGAACATAATAATAGGATAATCCGAAAGGGGAAACAATAAAATGAACAAAAATAAGAAATTAGTATCTTTTGTTTGTGCTATTGCAATGATAATTACTATGTTGTCAAGTTTTACATTTGTAAGCGCAGCAGAAGAAGGTTTTACATTATCAACTCCAGTAGTTAGTTCTGATGGTAAAACTATTACATTTGATGTAGGTTATACAAATATTACAAGTGGTATTAGTTCGGGTAGATTTAAGATTAATATGCCAGAAGAAGTTACTGCTGTTGCAGCTGATCCGGCTCCACAAGCAGGTGGATTAAGCAATGGTGTATATACATATCCATTTGCATTAGGTCAAGCAGCTACATCTGAAACATCAGGAACAATCACAAAGTTAACTTTAACTTTGAGTGATGCTTTGGCAACTGCTAAGAATATCACAATTGAAGAAGGCTCATATCTTGAAACAAACGATAATTCAACATATGAAGTTGGGGATGACACTAATTCTTTAGCAGCACCAACTGTTGAATTACCACAAGATCCAAATGCCCCAACACCAAAGCCAGTAACAACAACAACACCAAAGCCAGTAGCGACAGCTAAACCGGCAGCTACTGATAAGCCAGCAATCGACGATCCTGTTAAATCAACAAAAGGTTTTGTATTTGGCGAACCAACAGTTTCTGAAGATGGTCTTAAAGTTACTGTTGATGTAAATTATGTAGGTGTTGAAAGCGGTATTAGTTCAGGTAGGTTTAAGATAGATATGCCTGCTGAAGTTACTGAAGTTGCTGCAAATCCAGCTCCACAAGCAGGTGGTCTAAGTGGTGATGTAAATACATATCCATTTGCATTGGGTCAAACAGCTACATCTGAAACATCAGGAACAATAGCAACTTTGACATTAACTTTGAAAACTCCATTCAAGTATGATAATCAGTTGACAATTAAGACAGGTTCATATCTTGAAACAAATAACAATGCTACTTTGGAAGTTGGATCTGATGATGTTCTTGCATCAAACGTTGTTTTGCCAGCATTTGGTGGAACAGAACCAACACCGGATGTAAAGGGTTCAATTGAACTTAAGAAGGCAGTAACAGTTAAGGTATCAGATACTCCGGCAGAAGGTGTATCACAGTATTTCATCATTCCGGTAGTGAAGAATGCTGATGGTAGCAATGCTAAATATGAAGATGATTTCGTAACTAATTACAATGGTACAAAGCTAACTGAAGATCAATATGATAATTTGTTAAATGGTTACTTTACAGCTGATAACGTTAAAGATTTGGGCGTTACATCAATGGAAGACGTTGTAAATGGATTGTCATATTCACTTTATAATTCAAATATAACAGTTGCAGCTCAACTTGTAAATCGTGCAACAGGCGAAATTCAAAATGGTAATGATACTGAACAGTCATTAACACCTGCTAAGCCAACAGCTAAGCCAACAGAACCATCAATCTCAGTTAAGGCTTCATCAACAACTGTTGAATTTGATAAGAAGTTCACTGTAACAGCTACAGTTAAGAACGCAAAAGACGGTGCTAAGGTTGCATTCACAACAAATGATGATGAAAAATATGCAGTAATCTTCGGTACACCTACAGAAATCAATTCTAAGGGTGAAACAAAGGCTACTTACGTTGCAAATGATAAGGCTGGTACAGTTACAATGGACGTAACAAAAGCAGTTAATGATATCAAAGCTGGTAAGATAGAGTACAGACTTGATAAAGCCAATATTATCCATGTGCCAGTGGGAAAAGCTTCCTTTACAGAGGAACAGTTAGACGAAAACTTCCAGACCTTAATGGATGCTATTGTAAAAGCAAAGCCATCAGCTGCTAAGGGACAGTACCTTAAGAGCGTTGTAATTGCTTCAACAATGGGTCCTGGTGTAAAGATTAACACAACAAGATTTGCGTAAATCTTATATACCAATATATTGACAGAACGACCATCATGCAGGACGCGCCTGTGTGGTGGTCGTTTTGTACTATATGGAAAAACTTTAAGGGAAGGTAAAAACTTCCTTGACATATACAGGCTGCTCAGCTAAAATTTTTATGGGTAAACGCTTTAGTGTGGAAAAACATAAAAGCGAAAAAGTAAAGCCAAGATCAGACATGGAGGATAGTCACATATGAGACAGAAGAAGATTCATTACATCTATAACGATGCAATGGAATGTATGGATTTTGATGAAAGAAAAAAGCTTCAGGGAGAGAGACTGAGAGCTACCGTAGAGTTGGAATATAATAATGTTCCGGCTTACAGAAAGAGAATGGATGAAGCCGGAGTAAAACCGGAAGATATTAATGGAATTGAAGATATCGTAAAGCTTCCATTTACGCAGAAAACCGATTTGAGAGATAATTTCCCATATGGACTATTTGCTGCAGATCTTAAAGATATTGTACGTATTCAGGGTTCTTCAGGAACAACCGGAAAGCCGATCGTATCAGGATATACGGAAAATGATATTAAGGTATGGACAGAGATGGTTGCCAGAGCACTGACTGCTGCAGGCGGTACAAAGGATGATATCATTCAGATTGCTTATGGTTATGGTTTATTTACCGGCGGACTGGGGGCACATCAGGGTGCAACAGAGATTGGGGCTACAGTAATTCCAATGTCATCCGGTAATACACAGAGACAGATTATAATGATGAAAGAGCTTGGTGCTACGATGCTTTGCTGTACACCATCTTATGCAACATATCTGGCAGAAACCATCCATGAAATGGGAATCAAGCCGGAAGAATTAAAACTGAAATCCGGTTGTTTTGGTGCAGAGCCATGGACAGAGGAAATGAGACAGCATCTGGAAGATCTGCTTGATTTTGATGCACTCGATATCTATGGACTTACGGAGATTGGTGGTCCCGGTGTTGCATTTGAATGCATGGAAAAGCATGGTATGCATATCAATGAAGATCATGTGCTTGCAGAGATCATCGATCCGGTAACAGAAGAACCGCTTCCGGATGATACACCGGGTGAACTGGTATTTACTACACTGACCAAGACAGGTGTGCCTATGATCCGTTACAGAACACATGATATCTGTACTTTACATCACGGAACATGTGCTTGTGGAAGAACAACAGTTAAGATGAGCCGTATCACAGGACGTACCGATGATATGCTTGTTGTTCGTGGCGTCAATGTATTCCCAAGTCAGATTGAAGCTGTACTGATGGGTGTGAAAGAAGCATCTGCACATTATATGCTGGTAGTTGATCGTGTGAATTCACAGGATAAGCTTACTGTTCAGGTGGAATTAAAGGATGATGTTGATATAAACGATGCGGATAAGCTTGAGAAGCTGGCTGCATATATCAAGACACAGATCAAGCAGACTCTGCTGATCAGTGCCAAGGTAGAACTGCTTCCGCCGAAGTCTATTGCTCGTTCCGAGGGCAAGGCAAAGCGTATTACCGATAACCGAAACACCGGCTTCTAAACGAATGTGGCGGCATCCACGATAAATTTTATATCTTGAATATTATTTACACTATAAATGACTCGCGGGGATTTCTATTCGCTGCACATGTCGGATTCGTAAATACTCCTGTGCCAACTCGCCTTTGGCTCAGACAGGCACCCGTATTTACTGACAATGTGCAACTCATAACGAAATCCTTGCGAATGTCATGTTATAGCGCAAATAATATCCTGAGATATTAAAATTTATTGTGGGTGCCTTTTTGTATAGTGCGTTACGGTAAGTACGATTAATTGTGTAGAACATTTCCCCGGTTTTTATATATCGTCAGAAGCCGGATGTGTTCGGTTGTCAGATTATTGTGACAGAGAGTGCTTGCAGATAGCTTCGGTTGTGCCTATAATATAGACTATGAGATTAAACAGGCAATTGCAGAAAGCATATTGTAGATTTTGTTTAAACATTTTGACTTACCAACTCAGAGGCATTTGAGTCCGCCGGTCCTTAGATGGCGTGTAAACGGCATCTTAGTACCGTTGCAGGACGAAACGAGCGGAAGCGTCCTCTGGTTGGTAATGTCAGAAATGTTTAAACAGAGCATAGAATATTCTGCAATGCCTGTTTTGAACAAACAACCAGGAGGCAGACAGATATGAAAGCGGAATATATGCTCCGGATCAGATATTTTCTGGCACATAATAAAATAAAGGTGGTACTATGTCAGCTTGCTTTTCTACTGGTTTCGTCGTTTATTCTGGTTCCGGTTGTATTTCGTGGATTCTATCTGGCAATCAAATTGTCCGGATACAGTTCGATCACGAAAGAGAACTTTCTGGATGTCCTGATCAAGCCGGGATCTATTATTTATATATTGCTTCTTATTGTGCTGCTCATGGTGTTCATGTTGTTGAACCTTACGATGTATATTGTATTGTTTGATGCATCACTCCGGCACAGCAGACATGGCTTGATTGAATATCTGGTACAGGTCGAGAAGCATTTCTTCCGTTTCTTTGGAAAAAGGAAGATTGTGCGTATTTTCTACATGCTTCCATTTGCGTTTGCAGTATACATGCCACCGTTTCTGATGGCGTTAAATAATAATACGGTCACAAAATACCTGTTGAAATTGTGTATTCGGGGAACCGGAAAGAAAGCATTTTGGATCGGATTTGCAGTGATCTATCTGATCTGTATCTGGGTTATGTCCGTAAAGATTCCATATATCCGGTTGCTGATCCTTGGAAATGTCGATGCATCGAAAGCAAAAGAGCAGACCCGGCTGACACGACGGGAAAGATTTCATCATTTTATGTTCCAGATGTTATGGGAATTGTTTATTGCTTTATTCTGTGCGGTACTATATGCAGTATTTATTCTGGTAAGTGTTCTTGTTATCAAGGCGAAATCTGATGGCGACAATGTTCTGATACTGTTTTATGAAGTGTATAATCGTATAAACATCGTTGTCGGAGGGTTGTTGCTTTTTATCTGTGGTATGTTCAACATTTCTGCAGCATTACAGCTCGCACGACCAAAGATGCTTATGTATTATGTAGATAATGCTGATCTTAACAAGCAGACCCATTATGTACTGGTCAGTATGGTTGCTGTTGCCTGTGTATTGGCAATATATCTGAATGTCAGATTTTTGTCTGCAGGTACGACACCGACTTACGCTTCCCTTGGGGCAACGTTGATCACCGCACACAGAGGTTCCAGCAGTGAAGCTCCGGAGAATACGATCCCTGCATTTGAAAAGGCAATCGAAGAAGGGGCAGATTATGTGGAAATGGATGTCCGGCTGACTTCAGATGGGGAACTTGTGCTGATGCATGACCCATCAACCGAGCGGACGACAGGCGTTGATAAGCTGGTATGTGATACTACTTATGAGGAGCTACAGCAATTGGATGCCGGAGCAGAATTTTCAGATGAATATGCCGGAACAAAGATTCCGACCTTACAGGAAGCAATCGATACCTGTAAAGGCAAGGTCATGATGAACATAGAACTGAAAACGGTCCGGAATGACGGAGAACTGGAAGCAAAGGTTGCGCAGGAGCTCAAAGAGAATAACATGGAAGAGCAATGTATTGTCACATCCTTTAAGCAACGGTCTCTTGTACGGATCAAGAAAGATGATCCGGATATCGTGACGGGCTATATATACAGCTTCGGATACAGCAACCGGACAAATTATGAAGCAATGGATGTGTTAAGCATTGATGCCAGATACCTGACCAGGCAGGTGGTAACCGGAGCACATAAAAAAGGTATTATGGTCTGCGCATGGACGGTAAATACCAGCAGCGAGATGCGTCGCATGATGGCAATTGGCGTGGATAATATCATCACGGACCGCGTGCCGCTTGCGAAGAGAACCTTAAAGCATAAGGACAGTAATGCCGTATCAGATATGGTAAAATATATATTTGAACAGTAAAAAAATTATCAATACTATGGAAATTGAGAAAAGAATGTGCTATAACAGAAACTATGAATATTATTTTTTTGCGAAATAGAAACTGAAAGGATGAATAGTTATGGAGAAGAAAAATATTGACTGGTCAAATATCGGTTTTGGTTATATCAAAACGGATAAAAGATATGTATCAAATTATAAGAATGGTGCATGGGATGAAGGAACATTAACAGATGATGCGAACGTTGTATTAAGTGAGTGCGCAGGTGTTCTTCAGTATGCCCAGACAGTATTTGAAGGATTAAAGGCATATACAACAGAAGATGGCAGAATCGTATGTTTCCGTCCTGATCTGAACGCAAGCAGAATGGCAGATTCAGCAAAGAGACTTGAGATGCCTGCATTCCCGGAAGATAGATTTGTAAAGGCAGTAGAAGAGACAGTAAGAGCAAATGCTGCTTATGTTCCACCTTATGGTTCAGGTGCAACTCTTTACATCAGACCATATATGTTTGGTTCAAATCCTGTAATCGGTGTTAAGCCGGCAGATGAGTATCAGTTCAGAATGTTCTGTACACCAGTAGGTCCTTACTTTAAGGGCGGTGCAAAGCCAATTACGATCAAGGTTTCAGATTTTGACCGTGCAGCACCTCATGGAACGGGTCATATCAAGGCTGGTTTGAACTATGCAATGAGCCTTCATGCAATTGTTACAGCTCATCAGGAAGGTTATGATGAGAACATGTACTTAGATGCAGCAACCAGAACAAAGGTAGAAGAGACAGGTGGAGCAAACTTCATCTTCGTAACAAAGGATGGAACAGTTGTAACCCCTAAGTCAAACAGTATCCTTCCATCAATCACAAGACGTTCACTTATGGTAGTTGCTGAGAAGTACCTCGGACTGAAAGTAGAGCACAGAGAAGTATACTTCGATGAGGTAAAAGATTTTGCAGAGTGTGGTCTGTGTGGTACAGCAGCCGTTATCTCACCGGTAGGTAAGATTGTTGATCATGGCAAAGAGATCTGCTTCCCAAGTGGAATGGAGAAGATGGGACCGGTTATCCAGAAGCTCTATGATACATTAACAGGTATCCAGATGGGTAGGATCGAAGCTCCGGAAGGATGGATCAAAGAGATCAAAGTAGACTAATTATTAAAATAGTTTCTATAAAGAAAGAAAAAATATATGGCGTAAATTCCCTTGGTGGGATTTGCGCCATATATTTTATGTATATTCCCATAAAATATAAATTAGATATAAAATAACATATGATATTAAAAATATGACATCATATCTAATTGAAAGTAAAAAATCTGTTTTGAGAATGCATTTCTAAAACTCAAATTGGATAACAGGTAAAAATGCAAAAATGTATGTTTTTTGTGTGAAATGCGTTTGCTTTATGTGCATTTGTACGAAAATAAAATATATTGCAGTATAACACTTGATATTTATAAAGTGACAATATATACTTGAAAATTGCTAAAAGTAATATTGTACATAACAAAAACCGGCCGATAAAACCGGGAACCAACATGAGATTGCCGTCAGAGAATGGGCAATCTGCAAAGAAATGGAGGAAAACGATGAAAAAGGGATTTTTCAAGAAGGGAACAGCACTTGCGATAAGTGCAGCGATGGCTGTCAGTATGTTGCCAACATTCAACCCAATTGAAAAGGTTGATGCTGCGACTACCTCAGAAAGTACAAAGACGATCACCGGTCTCAGAATAGCAGGGATCACGAATCCAAGAGGTTCCAATGGCGAAACATTAAGTGATACGGAAAAATGGACAGGAAGCTATGTTTACTACGGTGAATATAACGATAAACCAATTAGATTCCGGGTATTGGACAACAATTCCGGTAAGACATTTGGTATTGACAATGGCAGTATGTTGTTAGACTGTGCGACTATTTTAACAGCAGATGAATCAGATCCATCAAAAAGTATATATTTTCAAACAACCGACCGAACAGACTGGAATCAATCTAATATTTATCAATGGCTGAACAGTGGAGCAGAAGGCGAAAAGATTAATAATGGTATGGGAAGAGAAACGACCGGTTTTCTGACCCAGTTTACGAATGCAGACAGGGAAGCAATTGCTTCCAGTACAAAAAAGTCAAAAAATGTCAGAGATGGTGGTTTAAAGACGGCGGCAGGTTATAGTCTGATATTTACACCTCTTACAGATACTAAGGTATTTGTTCTGGATTCTTGTGAGCTGAGAAATAAATCATATGGATATCCGGATAAAGCAACTGCAGTAACTCAGAGATTAAAAATCGGAAAAACAGTTGCCAGTAATTACTATTGGACAAGATCCGGACATTATTCAACCGGCAATCAGGGATGGGGTGAGGCAATGATCAACAGCAAAGGAGCTGTTGAGACCATGCAGTATGGTGGAGAAATCTCACCGGCATTTAACGTGGATGTCTCCAAAATACTGTTTACTTCACTGGTATCCGGTACACGGGGAAAGAATAATGCGGAATATAAACTGACTCTGTTAGACAAGAACATGAGATTGGATATTACAACCAATGAATTAACGAAGAGTGGAGATTCGATTGCTGTACCATATGTATTGAGCGGAACTGACAGAGCCAAAGCAACTCAGGTTTCTTATATGGTTACCAATAAAGGTTATACGGCTGATGATGCAAAAGTCCTTGCATATGGAAAACTTGCCAATGCAAAGCAAAAAGGCAGTGTAACGATTAATCTTGCATCTTTGGCAAGAAAAGTAGGAGGCAGATGTACCGTTGATAATATCTTAAAGGATTATCAGGTGTATGTATTTGCAGAAGATATTCAGACAGATAACGCAAAGACTGCAAATGTAAACGAAGGACTGTTTTCTGACTATGCAAGTACACCGGTCAATGTTGCAGAATATAAATTTGATAATGACAGCAGTAATTCAGGCAACAACAATGGCAAGAAGCCGACTGGTACCGGTAACGGAGAGAATGGAATCAAAAATCCATATGGTTCACATGATGGAGAAACATTAAATACAGCGGATGATTGGAAAGGAAGTTATGTATATTATGGTAAATATGACGGACAGCCGATCAAGTTCCGTATGTTAGATAATGATTCTGCAGCAGATTTTGGAACGGATGGAAGTGTTCTGTTAGATTGTGATGGCACATTAAAGCAGCTTTATGTACCGGAAAGCTATACGGAATATGAAACATGGTTAAATGGCCAGACCGGATTCCTGAAGGAATTTTCAGAAGACGAGATAGCTTCTATTGCCAAAAGTTCAAAGAGTGCAGCTTCTAAAGAAGATGGAAAAGGATTAGCTTATAAGAACAGCAAGGTGATAACGAATCAGAAAGTATTTGTGTTAACCAGTGGAGAAGCAACAAATACGACATATGGTTATCCGGATTCTGTTGAAGCAGCAGGACAGAGAGAAAAAGGTTCAGGATGGATGCTCAGAGATATGTACGAGGTGGGAAGAATAATTGGAGCAGCTTCGGATATAACAGGAAAGATCAATACGGCCTTTGATTCACCATATGAAATGTCACCGGCATTTAATGTAAAGAAATCTGCAATCCTTTTTACATCACAGGTAAAGAAGGCTGATGCTGATGGATATAATGCGGAGTATAAACTGACATTATTAGACAGAGACATTAAGACAACACTTGGTGCTATGACACGGACGGGAAATGTAGTAAGAATTCCTTATAGTGTAACAGGTGAGAAAAAGAATAATGTTAATGCGATCACATATGTGGTTACAGATAAGGCTTACGATGCAAATGGATCAAAAATCCTTGCATATGGTAAGTTAGATGCTGTTGACTCAACGAAATTAACAGGCACTGCAGATCTGGATCTTGCAGCAGTAGTTAACAAGATCGACAAGAGTGGAATTACAACAGATAACATATTAGAAAAATACAACATATATGTTGTAGCAGAAATTCAGAATAAAGATGATCTGGATACAGTAGATGTTAATGAAGCATTGTTTACAGATTATGCAAGTGCTCCGGTGAAAATTGAGAAATCAGATATTACTAATACAGATGACTCCAAACTGGAGCGTGTCAAGGACCCAACAGCTAAGAAGTCAAGCGACGGAAATACGGTTATTGTTTCTACAGAGACCAAGGGTGCGGATATTTATTATACAACAGATGGAACAACACCAAGTAGAAGCAATGGAACAAAGTATACAGGCCCTATCCCAACAACAAAAGATGGTAAGCCAGTTGATAAGATCAAAGTTATCGCAGTGAAAGATGGAATGAAAGACAGTAATGTGATCGACTTTGATGTTAAGAATATAACTTCTGATGATAACAAGGGTAAGATCGCACAGGTTGATAAGCCAACTGCAAGTCTGACTGAGGATAAAAAGTCTGTTCTCCTTTCAACAAAGACAGAGGGCGCAGATATCTACTATACAACAGATGGAACTACGCCAGGTAAGACAAATGGAAAGAGATATACCGGACCAATCCAGATCACCGGTACAGACGGTAAGACGATCAAGGCGGTTGCTGTTAAGTCAAATATGAAAGACAGTGACGTTATGGAGTTTGATGTAAGTGCATTAAAGCCTGGAACAGAAGATGAAGGTGATAAGGCTCAGGTTGGAAAGCCATCCGTTAAGGCTTCCGATGATGGTACATCACTGATCATCACAGCAGATCCGAAGGATGCAGATATTTACTACACAACAGACGGATCAACACCAAGCAAGAAGAACGGAACCAAATATACAGGACCAATTCCTACAACAGATAAGAATGGAAAGACGATTGATACGATCAAGGTTATTGGCGTAAAAGATAACATGAAGGACAGTGATATTGCAACTGTCAAGGTAGCAGATCTGAAGACCCAGAAGCCAACGATCGCAGCAAGCGGTGACAAGAAGACAATTACTGTTTCAGCAGTAAAGGGTGCAACGATCTACTACACAACAGATGGAAGCACACCGACTAAGAAGAATGGCAAGAAGTATACAGGACCGATTGATGCGGCTTCTGTTGCCGGTAAGACAATTAAGGCAATTGCAACTCTTCCGGGTAAGTTAAACAGTGATGTGGTATCGGCAGAAGTAAGCAAACTGATTCCGTCTACACCTGTAAAGCCTGTTAAGGGACAGGTTGCAGCACCAACCGGAACAAATTCCAAGGATAACAATACATTTACCCTTGCTACAAAGACAGCGGGTGCAACAATCTACTATACAACAAATGGAAGCTATCCAACAACCAAGTATGGTACAAAGTACACAAAGCCACTCACAATTAAAAAGGATTCTGCAACTACGATCACAGCGATCGCAGTTAAGGCCGGTATGGAAAACAGTGATGCAGTACAGTTTGTTGTAATCCGTCTTTCAGATGGAAAAGTAACCGTTAGGAAAGAAGAAGTAACACAGCCGGGACCAAAGCCAGGTACAAAAGAAGCCGATAAGTGGATTTCAAGCGATAAGGTAGACAAGTATACCAAGGGACAGCTTACAGGCAGAGCTTCTGCTACAACAAGTAAGGTGACCTTACGTTGGGAACGTCTGAAAGAGGCTGATGGATACATCATCTACGGTAACTATTGCAATAAGAAGAATAAGATTTACAAATATAAGAAGATCAAGACTGTTTCTGCAAGTAAGTTAAAGGGTAAGAAGAACATTAGCTATACACTTACAAAGCTTGCAGGCGGTAAGAAGTTCAAGAAGAATACATTCTATAAATTTAAGGTTATTGCTTATAAGAATGTAAGAAATTCCAAGACTGGAAAGATAGAAAAGAGAATGATCGGCAAGTCCTTCCAGTTACATACAATAACTGCAACAAAGAAATACAAGTACAACAACCCGATTGGTGTTACTGTAAAGAACACAAAGGGTAAGACGGTTTCAAAGGTTACAGTTAAAAAGCGCAAATCCGTTTATCTTGATGCAACAGTCAAGATGGCTAAGAATAAGAAACTGAAAGTTCACTGTGAGAAGGTTCGTTGGATCTCAACAAATAGCAAGATCGCAACTGTTTCACAGGGAGGCAGAATCAAGGGTAAGAAGAAAGGTACATGTTATGTATATGCACTTGCTCAGAATGGTGCCCGTAAGAAACTGAAGATTACAGTAAAATAAAGCCCCCAATATATTATGTATTAAATATACAAGGAGACTCGTCTGTCCTAGTTGGCAGGCGGGTCTTTTTTCATTCATTTTTTATGGGAATTTAATTGACTTTTATATAGGTAGTGATAAAATACCTCTACATGCGAAAATTATAGAGAGGTGAAACTATGCAGATAATTAAGAATTTGAAGCCATATTGGAAATCGGTTCTGATCATTGTTCTGTTATTGATCGTTCAGGCATATTGTGATCTGGCATTACCGGATTATACGTCGAAGCTGATCGATACCGGTATCCAGAATTACGGCATTGATCATTGTAGTCCGTTGCAGATCCCGGAAAAAGCGTATACCATTATTAAAGGGTTTATGGATGAAGATGATGTGACGGTGTGGGAAAAGTATTATGAGCAGTCGGATGATGGCATATACCATATGACAGATGACGGCAAGGATCATATAGATGAGATCGATCAGGCGTGTATGGAGCCGATGATGATGTATTATTATCCATATACGATGGTGGATTCGGATGAAGATAATCAGTTAAAGCAGATGCTTGCAGCAAGCGGTATGACATTGGACGAGCTGCCGCCTGAGATGTGGAGTCAGATGGGAACGCAGATGAAGCAGATGATCGATTCCATGCGTGACAGTATGGGGGATGATATGATGATGTCATCTGCCATTACCTGTACAAGAACCTGTTATGACAGTATGGATTATAATTATAAGGATATCCAGATGTCCTATCTGAAACGTGTCGGTGTAGAGATGATCCTTATGACATTGTTAATGGTTGCATCGGCGATACTTACCGGTCTGGTAGCCGCAAGAGTAGCTGCAGGTGTGGGCTGTGATCTGCGAGAAAGCATTTTCAAACGGGTTATTTCATTCTCAGATGCAGAGATCAACCGGTTCTCGACTGCATCCCTGATCACGCGTTCGACAAATGACGTTCAACAGATCCAGATGGTTACGGTTATGTTGCTCCGCATGGTCTTATATGCACCGGTTCTGGCAGTTGGCGGTATCATAAAGGTTGTAGAGAGCGGCGCCAGCATGGGATGGGTGATCGTAGTTGCGGTAGCAGGCATCCTGGTTGTTCTCGGAGTGTTAATGGCGATTGCACTTCCAAAGTTCAAGATCATGCAGGATCTGGTTGACCGTGTTAATCTTGTGTCCAGAGAGATCCTGACCGGTATTCCGGTTATCCGGGCATTTGGCAGAGAGAAGTTCGAAGAAGAACGTTTTGATAAGGCGAATAAGGATCTGACAAAGACATCATTATTTGTAAACCGTGTAATGACATTTATGATGCCGGTTCTGATGTTTATTATGTATGCGGTTACGATCCTGATCGAGTGGGTTGCGGCTCACAGAATCGATTCGGGTGAGCTTCAGGTTGGATCCATGACAGCGTTTATTACTTATACGATGATGATCATTATGTCCTTCTTAATGATCGGTATGTTATCCGTTATGCTTCCAAGGGCAGGCGTGGCAGCAGACCGAATCAAGGAAGTTATTGATACAGAGAGTACGATCTGTGACAAGCCGGATTGTAAGAAGTTAGAAGCTGTAAAGGGTGTTGTCCGTTACGAACATGTAAGCTTCGCATATCCGGGAGCGGATGAAGATGTTCTGACAGATCTTGATTTTGAAGCAAGACCGGGCGAGACGACAGCGATTATAGGAAGTACCGGCTGCGGTAAATCTTCTCTGGTGCAGCTTATGCCAAGATTCTATGATGTCACAGGTGGTAAGATCACGATCGACGGAACGGATATCCGGGATGTATCAATTGAGAGCCTTCGGGAGAATATCGGTTATGTGCCGCAGAAGGGTGTGCTGTTCTCCGGCACGATCGCATCTAATATCCGGTTTGGTGCAGAGGATGCAAGCGATGAACAGATGAAGAAAGCGGCAGCGATCGCACAGGCAACAGATTTCATCGAGGAAAAGGATAAACAGTATGACAGCAGCATTTCACAGGGTGGTACAAATGTTTCCGGCGGTCAGAAGCAGAGACTTGCGATCGCCAGAGCAGTAGCCCGGAATGCAAAGATCTATATATTTGACGACAGCTTCTCCGCTCTTGATTTCAAGACGGATGTAGCAGTCAGAAAAGCACTACGTGAAGACATGACAGACAGTACGGTATTCATCGTTGCCCAGCGTGTCAGCACGATCTTACATGCAGACCAGATCCTGGTACTGGATGAAGGAAAGATCGTAGGCAAGGGTACACACAAAGAGCTGATGGAGAATTGTCCGGTATATGAGCAGATTGCCCGTTCGCAGTTATCTGAAAAAGAGATTGCGGCGAGCATAGCGTAAGAACTCAGGAAAGGAAGGTAACAGACATGGAAGAAAACAGACCAAGACGTGGTAGACGACATATGGGACCTCCTGGAATGGGAGGCGGCGAGAAAGCAAAGGATTTTAAAGGAACCATATCGAAGCTGGTTCGTTATTCAAGAAAATATCTGCCGGCAGTGATCGTGGTCATGGTCATTGCGGTGTTCAGTACAGTATTCAATGTTGTCTGCCCGAAGGTACTCGGTAAGGCAACGACAGCATTATCAGAAGGCATTATGCGGAAGATAAACGGAATCGGTGGAATCGATTTCACCTATATCGGTAAGATTCTCCTGTTCTGTCTGGGATTGTATCTGTTAAGTGTATTATTTAACTTTACACAGGGTATCATCATGACAGGTGTAACCCAGAAGCTATGTTACAAGATGCGTAAGGATGTATCTGAGAAGATCAACCGTATGCCACTTAAGTATTTTGAATCCAGAACCTATGGTGAGGTATTATCCCGTATTACAAATGATATTGATACGATGGGAAACGGATTAAATCAGAGTATCACACAGCTTATTACTTCGGTATCGACTGTTATCGGTGTATTTATCATGATGCTTACGATCAGCCCGCTTATGACGATGATCGCAATTATCATCCTGCCGATCAGTGTGGCATTAATGGGTATCATCATTAAGAAGTCACAGCGTTTCTTCAAACAGCAGCAGGAGTATGTCGGACATATCAACGGACAGGTTGAAGAAGTTTATGGCGGACATACGGTAATCAAAGCATTTAACAAAGAGGAAACAACCTTAAAGGAATTCCATGAGACAAATGAAGTCTTATACAAATCCGCATGGAAAGCCCAGTTCTTTTCCGGTCTGATGCAGCCGGTTATGATGTTTGTCGGTAATCTCGGATATGTAGGCGTAGCTATTTCTGGTGCGGCTCTTGCCATTCGTGGTACGATCACGATCGGTGATATTCAGGCATTTATCCAGTATGTGAAGAATTTTACACAGCCGATCCAGCAGGTAGCACAGGTTACAAATATGATGCAGCAGATGGCAGCAGCGGCGGAACGTGTATTTGAACTGTTAGAGGAAGGAGAGGAGGTTCAGGTTGTTGAGCATCCTGCTTCCGTCGAGAATATAAAGGGTGAAGTGGATTTCCGTCATGTGAAGTTCGGATACGATCCTGAGAAGATCATTATTCATGATTTCAGTGTTCATGTTGATCCGGGCAAACAGGTAGCGATCGTTGGTCCGACCGGAGCAGGTAAGACCACTATGGTTAAGCTGCTGATGCGGTTCTATGATGTAAATGAAGGAGCCATCTTGTTAGATGGTCATAATGTTAAAGAATATAATCGAAGAGAGCTTCGTGATGCTCTTGGTATGGTTCTTCAGGAAACATGGCTGTTTAAGGGGACGATCATGGAGAATATCCGTTATGGAAGACTGGATGCGACGGATGAGGAAGTAATTGCGGCAGCAAAGGCAGCTCATGCACATCGATTTATCTCGGCACTTCCGGGTGGTTATCAGATGGAACTGAATGAGGAAGTGACGAATATTTCACAGGGACAGAAACAGCTTCTTACGATTGCAAGAGCAATTCTTGCAAATAATCCGGTTCTGATCCTGGATGAAGCGACATCTTCCGTTGATACCAGAACAGAACACAGCATTCAGCGTGCAATGGATAATCTGATGAAGGGCAGAACAAGCTTTGTTATTGCTCACCGGTTATCGACGATCAAAAATGCAGATATCATTCTGGTCATGAAAGATGGCGATATCATTGAACAGGGTAACCATGAGGAACTGATGGCACAGAACGGATTTTATGCAGAGCTATATAATTCACAGTTTGAACAGGTATCTTAGCGCAGTATATAAGATATAAAAAAACAAAATATGAACAAGTACAGAACAGTCCTGCTTTTCTTATTTGATTACAAGAACTTCTCTTATTCGAATAAGAACAGGACTGTTTTTTCTTTACAGGACTGTTATTTATAATATGACAAATAATATTTTTTTATGTGATACTATGTCGAAATTGTATAAAATGTACAGAAAATAACGCGATATAAACTTTTTTTAGTCATTTTTATATACTTTTCTGCTTAATTATGCTAAACTGAAAAAGGATTTTGTATTTTAGAGGGGAGCATATATGGAGCGCAGAAAAATTGGAGTTATTATCGCGCAGGCAGAAGAGAATTCACAGAGCCTGTTTATGAAAGGATTAATGGAGGAGGCATATGTCTATGGATACGATATATGTGTATTTTCCATGTACTTAAGATTTCAGGATACGCTGTATAGACAGATTGGGGATTCGAATATTTATAATCTGATTCAATGGGATGCATTTGATGCGATCATTGTTCTTCCGGATACCATTCAGGCAACCGATATAGCAACCCGGTTAGAAGACAAAATTCACGAGACATTCTCAGGAGTTGTTCTTTTCGTAGATAAGGACAGTCGTTATTTCCCGACTGTAAAGATAAATCATTATAAACCATATAAGAAATTGATCGATCATTTGATCGAGGTTCATCACTATTCCGATATTATGTTTTTAGACGGGTGGAAGAATCATATTCATTCCATACAGAGAGAACAGGCATATAGAGACAGTCTGACGGAGCATGGAATTCCGGTTGATCCGAATAATATTTATTATGGCAATTACTGGTATGATTCCGGCAAAGAGGTTGTGAAGCTGATTCTGGATTCCAGAGAGAAACTTCCGGAGGCGATCGCATGTGCAAATGACTGTATGGCAATCGGGGTAGCGGCGGAATTATTCAGTAATCATATTCATGTACCGGAGCAGGTAGCAGTGATTGGTTACGATTCTACCGAAGAAGGGAAAAACCTGAAATGCAAGTTAACATCCGCTGATATTCCGGCCAGAGAATGCGGCAGATATTGTGCGAAATATATCCATGCATCCTTTGAGAAAGAACCGATACCGGAATTTGAATCAGAATCCGTGATCTTTCAGGGGACAAGCTGCGGATGCGAAGGGAAAATGCAGCCGGAAAAATATTTTGACGAAAAAGAGAATTTCTGGAATACGGATCATGCGAAGATGGGATACTCATCTTATTATAACAAGTTTATGGAGGATTTGTTATCTGAACGGGATCACAGAAGTTTTTTCAATACGATATTTCAGCATGTATATCAGGTGCGACCATTCCATTCGCTTAGTATATGCATGAATGATTACTGGAATTCATCGGAGGTTATGATCAGTGAGGATGCAATGCGTTCTAACGGATATACGGACAAGATATATCGTATCATAAAATGTGGACCGAGTGAACACACAGACAATCGTATCAGCTTTGATGACATATTTGAAATGAAAGAGATGATACCGGAACTATCTGAGCAAAGAGAGTGTCCGGAGACATTTTTCTTTACACCATTGTATTTTGATAACCGAAGCTTTGGTTATGCAGTTATTGGTTTTACAGATACAGAAGCACAGTTTACAGAGGTTTACATAAACTGGTTAAAGAGTATTATGCAGAGTATGGAAGCGTTTTATCGTCAGAATGGTCTGCGGGAGTTGTTGCGTCAGATGGAAGCAACACAGATTCGTGATGCAATGACCGGCTTGTATAATTATAAGGGCTTCTTACAGAAGGGAAATGAGCTTTGCGAAAATGCGACATTTGATGGTAAATCAATAGCAGTGATCGCGATTGATATTAATAAATTAAAGGATATCAATGCAAGCTATGGAAGAAAAGCAGGGGATGCTGCTATTTTGAAATTGGCACAGTTGATATCGGAAAGTCAGGATGATGATGCTATATGTGCCCGTATCAGTAATGATGAATTCGTTGTTGCATTCCCGGTTGAAGCATCTGATGAAACATGCGGAGAGGGATTTATCAAAAGTCTGTCGGATAAGATAAAGCAGTATAATGAATTGCGTAAAGAGGCCTATGAGCTTGAAATCTGCACGGGTATCCGTTGTGATATGATCTCCGGTTCGGAAGCCCTGGATCATCTGATCAATGAAACTATCAATGTGAAGAACAATAAGAAAGCCATAGAGCAAGGAAAAGAGGAAAGGGCAGGTGTTCTGACGGATAAACAGAAAGCGGATGATCATTTGATGGAATTTATTCTGGATAATAACCGGTTTGTTTATCATTTCCAGCCAATTATCAATGCCAGAACAGGAGATGTTTATGCATATGAGGCTCTAATGCGTGCGGACACAGAGCGTAAGATTTCGCCGCTTGATATGCTGGAAAGTGCAGATCGTCTGAATCGTTTATATGATATAGAAAAAGCGACATTTTTTAATGTGGTTGATTACATAGAGGAACACTCTCAGGATTTTGAGGGTAAGAAAGTATTTATTAACAGTATTCCGGGGTATCAGCTGACAGGTAAGGATAAGAAGAAATTAACTGAGATTATGGAACAGCATGCAGGAGAGCTTGTTGTTGAATTTACAGAAGAAACTGAGATGGGGGATGATCAGTTAAAGGAACTGAAGAACTCCTTTGCAAAGATGAACATTGAGACAGCTATTGATGATTATGGTTCCGGTTATTCCAATGTAAATAATCTGCTTCGGTATATGCCTCGGTTTGTAAAAATCGATCGTATGCTTATGACAGATATACACAAAGATATCCAGAAACAGCATTTTGTAAAGGATATTATAGAATTTGCGCATGATAATGATATTCTGACGCTGGCAGAGGGAATTGAATTGACACAGGAGCTGCGGGAGGTTATTAAGTTGGGCGTTGATCTGATTCAGGGTTATTATACATCAAGGCCGCAGCCGTATGTTGTGCGTTCAATCGATGAGCGTGTGATGAATGAAATTGTTCAATATAATCAGAGCCTGAATGCCAGACTGTATAAGAAAAAATATGAGACGGATTATAATGATACGGTTTCCATGGTACAGCTTGCCGCTAATAAATATACAAGCATTAAGGTTAAAAAAGCGCGGGGAATTAATAAAAAGATCATAATCAAAGGTTCTGTTGGTTTCCAGCCAAATATACTGATGTCTGTAGAAGATGGATTCCGTGGCACCATCATACTTGAGAATGTCAGTCTTGCGGGAGAACGCGGAATTCCGTGTATTGATATCGGTAAGAAGTGTAATGTAAATCTTCAGATTACTGGAGAAAACGAACTACGTACAGGAGGTATCAGAGTTCCGGACAGTTCAGTGCTTACGGTTGTAGGAGACGGTAATCTGACGATCAATCTGAATTCGGGAAAATACTTTGGCATTGGTAATTCATTGGATGAATATCATGGCGAACTCAACTTCTATCAGGATGGTGGAATCATCATCAATGCAAATGGTATGAAGGGCATTGGTATTGGTTCCGGACTTGGCGGTGTTATCAATATCAAACGCGGACATTATGAGTTTGATATGAAAGGTCAGGAAGGAGCCTGTATCGGATCTGTAAACGGTGATTCCGAATTGTTTATAGAATACTGCGACATGGATATTTATTCCGGTATATCAAACGGTACGATCATTGGATCTGTAAATGGTGATGCAGATATTAAGCTTGAGAATATATCGGCAAAGCTTCAGGGGGCAGGTAATGTTATAACCGGTATCGGAACGATTGCCGGTAACAGCTGTATGGTTCGTCTGGAAAATGTAAATATCTCGTCGAATATCCGTGCAAAGGAATGTTATGGCATTGGATGCCGTGCAGGAAAAACGGATATCTATATCGGATATGCAGCAGTTAAAAGCGTGGTACAGGGCAAGTCAGCGGTTGCCTTTGGTAATTCGGTCATGTCTGCCAAGCTGTACTGTTCCAATGCTGATGTTGGAACGAATGCCGTTACAGAGTTCAATTCAGATATCGGAGCACTTGAAAAGAATATACAACTGGAGAACGGTCGTGCAGAGTTTATCCTGAATGGACAGGAGGTCAAACGTCAGATTCTCGCAGCAAGATTATAAATAATTCCCGGCAGACTATTTCTGACAGATGGAATTGCCCCACGACAAATGACGAATTAAGATTTCGTTGTGAGCAGTTTCATCTGTCAGGGAAAGATTGCCGGGGCTTTTTGAATTATAAAAAGGCTGTTCGTAGGTGACGGTGTTGGAATAAAAAAACAGGTTTGCTTTTTTGAAGCAAACCTGTTTCAGTTTACGTGCATGAGAGGATTCGAACCCCCGACACCTTGGTCCGTAGCCAAGTGCTCTATCCAGCTGAGCTACATACACACGTTGTTCAACAACAGATAATATTCTATACCAGTTCTATAAATTTGTCAAACAAAATCTAAGATTTTCTTAAAAATTTTCTGTATTTTTTTCAAGACACAATTTGATCTGTGGCTGAGCACCATCTCCATAGATCATATTTTTAATCTCCTGCATTTCGAGGTCTGTTTGAGAGATAACATCAGCACAATGTTTTAAGCGACCGGAGATAAGTTCGGGATCGGCGACATCCTTTTTATAACGGAGCTGGTGGTCAAGACTTGCCCAGAAGTCCATCGCGATGGTACGGATCTGAACTTCTACCCGCATATTTCTCGTATGGTCGGCAAAGAAGACAGGAACTTCTATGATCAGATGAAGACTACGGTAACCATTTGGCTTTGGATGGCTGATATAGTCTTTTGCCTCAATCAGAGTAATGTCATTCTGACTGATGAGCTTCTCTGCAACGGCGTAGATGTCATCGATAAAGGAACAGATAACACGGAGTCCCGCAACATCATTCAAATTATATACGATATTTTCTACAGATACCTGACATCCTTTTGAAGACAGTTTTGTTGCGATACTGACCGGTTTCTTGATGCGCGATTGGATAAATTCAATCGGATTTCGGTTGTAGCGAACGCTGAAATCTGTATTTAATACATCCAGCTTGGTCTGAACTTCCTTGATCGCACAGGAGTACATCATCATAAGCTCCTCGAATCGTTTCATGTCTTCTATAAAAGGATTCTGCTCCGGATATAGAAGTGCATCGATATAGCTTCTGTATATATTTGTATTTGTATTATTATCTTTAGCAGACATATTCATAATCTCCGTTTCTGTTTTAGGCAATCTTTATTTAATCAATTTGCATGAATAGACAAAATAATATCATCCATATTATTCTACTACATTTTAAAGGTAGAGTATACTATAAAAACGTGATAAAATGAGCATTGCGACGGATGTGCTTGCACAAGCCGGCATAATGCGAAAAAAACATAGAGCCGACAGGCGATATGATAAAATGAGCATTGCGACGGAATGTGCTTGCACAAGCCGGCATAATGCGAAAAAAACATAGAGCCGACAGGCGATATGATAAAATGAGCATTGCGACGGAATGTGCTTGCACAAGCCGGCATAATGCGAAAAAAACATAGAGCCGACAGGCGATA
>ERZ827488.1590-NODE-1590-length-26227-cov-10.097891_pt1 | contig 26227 bp, 20 predicted proteins | sample MGYA00519771_ERZ827488 | MGnify/ENA primary metagenome ERZ827488 (study PRJEB31778, sample SAMEA3449323) | human gut metagenome | biome: human gut; feature: human-associated habitat; material: faeces | place: United Kingdom | collected 2010/2012 ... | reverse complement strand
TTTTATATTAAAAAAAGAAGGGGATGTGCCTTAGTTTTGACACAGCCCCTTTGTTTTTTATTTATTAACAGTGCCGGGCAAACTATCTGCCCGAAAATACGTTTTCTTACTACAAAAAGAGAAATTGAAATACGCACTATACCTTCAGACAGCGGCGACTTCAATCGTACAGTGTATCAGACAAGGTCAATATACCGGTACACTGGACTCTATATACAATCATCCCCGTCTTCCCAAAACATCAGAAGTGGAAAGACGGGGATTTATTTTCGATAACCCTATGCAGGCAGCAGCTTAGCTCAGACCTTCAATTTCTCCATCTACAATGTCGATATGCAACGCCTGTGGTTCTTTTGGCAGTCCCGGCATACGGAGAATTTCTCCTGCAATCGCCACAATCATTTCAGCACCGTTATTGATCACTATATCTTTAATATGGAACTCGAAATTATTTACGGCACCATAAATCTTCGGATCGGCTGAGAAGGAATACTGAGTCTTGGCGATACAAACCGGATAATGAGTGATGCCCATCTTCTCAATCAACTTGATACGGTTACGGGCAATGCTACTGTACGTAATGACGCTTGCCCCGTAAAGATTGGTAGCCACTTTCTCAATCTTCTGTTGGACGGTGTCTTCCTCTTTATACGTATAGCGCAAAGGTTCGGACGGGTTGTTCTCTATCGTATCGACTACGAGGCGTGCCATATCTACTGCTCCTTCACCACCTTCGCTGAACGCATTATTGATGGCGTAGCCTACTCCCAGCTGTTCGCAGTGTTCGCGCAGCATTTCCATTTCCTCGTCCGTGTCGGTAGCAAACTTATTGAAAGCTACCACCACCGTCTGACCGAAGGAACGAAGATTGCGAATGTGTTTATCCAGATTGCGCAAACCCTCTTTCAATCCTTCCATATTCGGTTCTTTGATACGGTCGAGGCTGACACCGCCGTGCATCTTCAAACCTTGTGCCGTAGCAACAATCACTGTCAGTTTGGGCTGGAGTCCGCTCTTGCGGCATTTGATATTATAGAACTTTTCAGCGCCAAGGTCTGCACCGAATCCGGCTTCTGTAATCACATAGTCACCGAATGACATTGCCAGCTTGGTGGCAAGAATGGAGTTACAGCCATGAGCGATATTGGCAAACGGTCCGCCGTGTACGAAAGCGGCAGTACCTTCGGTAGTCTGCACCAGATTCGGGTGGATGGCGTCTTTCAGCAATACCGTGATGGCTCCCGCTACTCCGAGGTCTTTCACTGTAAACGGCTGGTCATCGTATGTAAAGCCCAGAAGAATATTCTCTATGCGGCGACGTAAATCTTCCACGTCCCTGGAAAGACAGAGAATCGCCATAATCTCCGAAGCCGGAGTAATATCGAAACCTGACTCCTGTGTGATACCGTTCGACTTCGGTCCGAGTCCGACTACGATGCTGCGCAATGAACGGTCGTTCACGTCGAGCACCCGACGCCAGAGGATTTCTTTCAGTCCGAAACCTTTCGCCTGATTCTGATAAAGATAATTATCAAGCAAAGCGGAAATCATGTTATGCGCGGAAGTAATCGCATGGAAGTCTCCCGTAAAGTGGAGGTTGATCTTCTCCATCGGAAGCACCTGTGCATATCCTCCGCCCGCTGCTCCTCCCTTCATACCGAAGCAAGGACCGAGAGACGGTTCGCGCAAAGCGACAATCGCCTTCTTTCCGATTTTATTCAGTCCCAGAGCGAGACCGATAGATACGGTAGTTTTGCCGATACCCGCCTTTGTCGCTGTGATGGCAGTTACCAGAACGAGGTTACTTTTCTTCACTTTCTCCTCATCGATCAGTTGTTCGGGAATCTTCGCGATATAACGACCGTAATTTTCGACTTCTTCACGGGGAATTCCGATACCTTCGGCAACCTGCTTAATCTTCTTCAACTCGACACTGCGAGCTATTTCTATGTCTGATTTCATACAGAATATGATTAGTTTTATTTGAAGTGACAAAAGTATAACAAAAAAGCGAAACTGAGAAATTTAAAGCTTTCTCTGATTTCTCTCATTACTTCTGCACGGTTTTCAATTACTCAATTCCTAAAACCGTGTAATCGCATAATCCTACCTAAAATATTTATAAACTATGACGATAACAAACATACTCTTCTAAACTCTTTCCGTACAAGAACTGTTGTTATTGACATAACCTAAACAAGAACAACATATATGGAATGGATTATTAACCAATTAAGGGATCACCCTGAACTCGCCATTTTTCTTACCTTATTCGCCGGCTTCTGGCTGGGCAGATTCAAAATAGGAAAATTTTCATTAGGTACAGTGACGAGCGTCCTTCTGGTCGGAGTGCTGGTGGGACAGTTGAACATTAGTGTAGACGGCCCGATGAAAGCTGTCTTTTTTCTACTGTTTTTATTCGCTGTGGGCTACAAAGTAGGTCCGCAATTCTTTCGCGGATTGAAGAAAGACGGATTGCCACAAGTAGGATTTGCCGTCCTGATGTGTATAGTCAGCCTCATCGCCCCGTGGATACTTGCCAAAATCATGGGCTACCACGTAGGCGAAGCTGCCGGATTGCTGGCAGGCTCACAGACCATCTCCGCAGTTATCGGTGTAGCAAGTGACACGATCAATCAGTTAAGTATCAGCGATGCACAGAAAGCGACATTTATCAATGCCATTCCTGTAGCATACGCTGTGACTTATATTTTCGGCACGGCAGGCTCCGCATGGATTCTCGCTTCACTCGGTCCTAAAATGCTGGGCGGACTGGACAAAGTGAAAGCTGACTGCAAAGAGCTGGAAGCCAAAATGGGTACTTCGGAAGCTGATGAACCGGGATTTTATACTGCTCTCCGCCCCGTCGTATTCCGTGCTTATAAAATTGAGAACAAATGGTTTGGCAAAGGAAAGACTGTCAGCGAACTGGAAAAGTATCTGATAGAAAACGATAAGCGACTGTTTGTAGAACGGGTGCGGCAAAAAGGCGTCATAGAAGAGGTTACTCCGGAGATGCTTCTACAGCCGGGCGATGAAGTGGTACTGAGCGGTCGCCGTGAATACGCCATCGGCGAAGAAGACTGGATCGGTCCGGAAGTGATCGATGCCCAACTGCTCGACTTTCCGGCAGAGACGCTTCCCGTCATGGTTACTCACCGTACGTTCGCCGGAGAAAAAGTCTCTACCGTCCGCGCACAGAAATTCATGCATGGAGTCAGTATCCGCAGCATCAAGCGGGCAGGAATCAACATTCCGGTACTTGCGCAGACAGTGATCGACTCCGGTGATATCCTTGAACTGACCGGAACAAAGTTCGAAGTGGAAACGGCTGCCAAGCAAATGGGTTACATTGACCGCCCTACCAACCAGACAGATATGATCTTTGTCGGCCTGGGTATCCTTATCGGTGGTCTGGTCGGTGCACTGGCCATACATTTGGGAGGTATCCCGATCAGCCTTTCCACCAGTGGAGGTGCCTTGATCGCAGGACTCGTATTTGGTTGGCTGCGCAGCAAACGTCCCACCTTTGGCGGTATTCCCGAACCTTCGTTGTGGGTATTGAATAATGTAGGATTAAACATGTTCATCGCCGTTGTCGGCATCGCCGCAGGACCTAGTTTTGTGACGGGTTTCAAGGAAGTAGGATTCAGCCTGTTTATCGTCGGTGCACTCGCAACTGCCATTCCTCTTCTCAGCGGTTTGCTGATGGGAAGATATCTGTTTAAGTTCCACCCTGCCCTCACACTGGGATGTACAGCCGGAGCACGTACGACTACTGCCGCCCTGGGAGCTATTCAGGATGCACTGGGAAGTGACACTCCCGCCCTGGGATACACCGTGACGTATGCCGTCGGAAATACCCTGCTGATCATCTGGGGAGTAGCTATCGTATTACTCATGTAGATATTAGTATAATGAATGTATCGTAAATCAAAATTAAGTATCAGAAAACAATAAGAACCATGATGGAAAAGAAAACAACTGGCACAGCTATCACCAAGAACTTTGCCAAAAAGATGGAAACGATCAGCCCTTTCGAACTTAAAAACAAGCTCATCGAAATGGCCGACGAAAGTATTAAGAAAATAGCCCATACCATGCTGAATGCAGGGCGGGGCAACCCGAACTGGATTGCCACCGAACCACGTGAAGCCTTCTTCCTGCTGGGAAAATTCGGACTTTGCGAATGTCGCCGTGTCCTGTCGCTGGAAGAAGGAATAGCAGGCATCCCGCAGAAAGATGGAATAGCTGCCCGCTTCGAAGCCTTTCTCAAAGAAAACGAGAAGGAACCCGGAGCCAAGCTGCTGAAAGGGACCTATAATTATATGTTGATGGAACATGCCGCCGACCCGGATACACTGGTTCATGAATGGGCTGAATCGGTCATCGGCGACCAGTATCCCGTCCCCGACCGTATCCTTCACTTCACCGAGCTAATCGTACAGGACTATCTGGCGCAGGAAATGTGCGACCGTCGTCCGCCCAAAGGTACATTCGACCTCTTCGCTACCGAAGGGGGAACGGCTGCCATGTGCTACGTATTCGATTCATTGCAAGAAAACTTCCTGCTGAATCAGGGAGATTCCATCGCTCTGATGATTCCGGTCTTCACGCCTTACATCGAAATTCCCGAACTACGCCGTTATCAGTTCGACGTTACCGAAATATCCGCTGACCAAATGACACCGGACGGACTGCATACCTGGCAATATAAAGATGAAGACATTGACAAGCTGAAGAATCCGCAGATAAAAGCGTTGTTTATCACCAATCCGAGCAATCCGCCCAGTTACGCGCTTAATCCGGAAACAGTGGCACGCATCATCCATATTGTAAAGAATGATAATCCGAACCTGATGATTATCACAGATGATGTGTACGGAACGTTTATTCCTCATTTCCGTTCGTTGATGGCAGAATTGCCACACAATACACTTTGCGTCTATTCCTTCTCCAAATATTTCGGAGCTACAGGATGGAGAAATGCAGTCATTGCTTTACACGAAGACAACATCTACGACAAAATGATTGCCCGCCTGTCGGAGGAGCAAAAAGCAATCTTGAACAAACGCTACTCAAGCCTCGATTTGCACCCGGAGAAGATGAAGTTTATCGACCGCATGGTGGCCGACAGCCGCCAGATTGCATTAAACCATACCGCAGGACTTTCCCTGCCCCAACAAATGCAGATGAGCTTGTTTTCTGCCTTCGCCCTTCTTGACAAAGAAGACCGCTATAAGGCTAAAATGCAGGAAATCATTCACCGCCGCCTGCATGCGCTTTGGGACAATACCGGTTTCACACTGGTAGAGGACCCGCTACGTGCCGGATATTATTCGGAGATCGATATGCTGGTATGGGCGAAGAAATTTTATGGTGATGACTTCGTTGCTTACCTGCAAAAGACATACAATCCGCTGGATGTCGTTTTCCGGCTCGCCAACGAAACTTCATTGGTATTGCTGAACGGAGGCGGTTTTGCCGGACCGAAATGGAGTGTCCGTGTATCACTTGCCAATCTGAATGAGGCTGATTATGTGAAGATAGGAAAAAGCATCAAACGGGTACTGGAAGAGTATGCCAAAGTGTGGAAAGCGTCCATAGGATAAAGCGGCCCGAACATTGATTACAGGGATATCCGAAAGGTGGTTGCAACCAATTTACTGACCGCCGATAATCGGGTATCCCTTCTGATCAAATAATCAAGTACTGCCACAAGACAAGGCATCATTTGAACCGGGAAGTATCCACCTCTTCCCTCTTCTTCTCCTTATATCCTCCGAATTTATAGTTGAAGGAGATACCGAATGCACGGGTCGTTTTCATATAGTGGTTCTTCACATTCTGTAATCCGTAGCGGACATTTGTCGAAATAGTGGAAGTATTGAATATGTCGTCGCACTTCACAGTCAGCTGTGCCTTTCCTTTTGCAAAAGTATAGCGGAGGGCTACATCCAGATTTCCGGAACGGGGAAGGTCGAAAATGCCTTGTATAGCCCTGTTCTGATAAAATCCGCTGAGGGTTAACTTTAAATCCGGTTTGGTGGAGAGAGTGAAGGTATTGTTCATTGTCAGCACAAATGTATATAATTTGCGGTCAAACGGGATATCCCAAAAATCACTGTCTTTCTGACGATAGCGGAAACCAATCGCCGTCACACGTGAATCCAGCCATTTCTTCACTTTAAAGGGGACTACCATCACTAGTCCTGCCTGCTCCGAGAAATCGAAATTGAAGCATTTATAAATCTCGACCAGACGTTCCGGAGATTGGTAAAGAGTTTGCATCTCCTTGTTTTTCGTGCGGCTGTAATAAGCGGATAATACATATTTGCCCTTTAGGATATAGCTGAGGGTCGTCTCATAATTCGTTGCAGGTTTGAGGAAGGGATTTCCCTGAATTTCGGAGTAGGCACCCATATAGGAAGTGGAGTTCTGCATACTCCAGTATTCCGGGTATTCTTTGTCACTGCTCAATGAGAATTGCAGGATATGTCCCGAAGCAGGCAGATACGTCAGGTTGGCAACCGGGTAAAGGTTCCATTCATTCCACATATCCGTGTGATACTGCTCTGCTGCCAACGAAACATCTGCCGAAAGTTTTTCTCCGAAACTCTTGCTGAGTCCGGCATAGAAGTTCACCGTCTGTTCGCGGCGTCGGGATTTCATATTATTGTCCGGTAACGGTGCTTCCGTTTCGGGATCGTAATACATCTGATAACTGTTATCCAATGCCGTCGTATAGGTGACGCCGTAGTTCAGTCCCCAGTCTTTGCCCAATGTATGTTCCTGCCCGGCATAAAATCGCCATTGGTTGATCCGTTGGTTATCTCTGCTCAAAAAGTTCATCGTTTCCTCTCCCAGCGTACTGTGGAGCAACTGACTTCCGGGAGAATGATAATAGGTAAATTCCGCACCGGCTTTCAGTCCGAAAGGAGTCTGATAATCGAGCTTTGCATTATGAAGCTGTCCTTCCGAACGTGAATCGGTCACAGAATTTTGTGCACCGGTAACGGTGGCATAAGGCTTGACATCTGTGAAAGCTGTTGTATAAACCAAACTCAGCAAATGCTTGTCGGCAAATGCATAGTCCATGCCGAGACGCACCTGATGATTGTTGTGACGGGAAGTTGTGATGTCATACATATCCATCTGGTGTACCGAACCGTCGGCGAGCGTGTGAAGCGCTTCTTTATCCGTCTCCCGCCGTTCGCGGCTGTAAGAGTAAGAGTAGAGAAGATCAGCAGAGAATTTGCGTCCGGAGTACAGGAGGCTTCCACGCTCTGCCAAAGATTCGTAATGCAACTGGCTATAAGAGGTATATAGTTCACCTTGAAGGGAAGGTTCCTTTCCTGTGCCCGAAGTCAGTACCAGGTTAATCATCGGTCCGCGTACCTGATAGCGGGCCGGAGCCGAGTACATCACTTCCGCCTTTTCAATCCGGCTGACCGGCATTGATTTCAGCAGGTCATTCAATTGTTCCACAGACAGGGTACTTACCTTTCCGTTGATGACCACTGTTACCGGTTGTCCTCCCAATGTCATTCCATCGTTCATAGCGACAACGCCCGGAAGGTTCTTTACCGCATCGTAAGCATTGTCCACCGGGAGGTTGCTCACCAGTCGCGGAACATCGTACACCAGTTTCCCCTGTTCCGCTTTCACTACCGGACGCTCTCCGGTAATCATCACTTCGGGAAGTTCCCTGAACAGACTGTCTATATATGCTACGTTTTTTACGCTGTCGGCAGGTTCTCGTACCGGCTGTACCTGCTGCGCAGAAGCATACATCCAATATAGGAAAAGTAACAAAAGCAGTAAGTAAGTTCGTTTCATATCGCATTTATTTTTGAGTATGCTGCAAAATACGGGAGAAAAAGTGAAACTTTACGTTATCACCGGCTTATCTAGTGTTATTTAGTCTTATCAAAGAGAAGAAAAATAACAGTTTCATACTATCTTTGTCCGTATGAAACTACCGTTGAAACATATCATTATCCTTGTCATCTGCTCGCTGACAGGCATCTTTGTTTACCAAACCTATTGGTTGACGGGACTTTACCGTACAATGAAACAGGAAATGAACAACCATATCAAGGATGCAATGCGTACGAGCGACTTCAATGAAATCGTGCTTCGTGTCAACGAATTGCAAAAAGACAATGTAGAACACGGATCGGTCACCGTTTCCGCCGGATACAGTGACGACGGAAAAGCGCTGGTAACAAGCCAGACCATCTCTTATACGGACAGTACCTACAAAGACACCCTGCACACGCGAACGGAAACGGCAGTAGATACATTGGCGGTTAACAATACTGACCCCGAAGCCAGAGCCATCGCCTCCAGCGAAAGCGGACTCGATGTATTATTAAAGAAAGAAGACTCGATGAAAGAACTTTTACTCAGCGTCCAACAGGGTATGCATTCGGGTGTGGATACCTATATCGACATCAACCTGCAAAAATATGACAGCCTCCTTACCGATGTATTGAAAGCACACAACATAGACGTTCCTCATCACACCTTATATATACACCGGAACCGCAATGGATTCATCAAAAATATATATAGATACGCTGGGTATCGCAGGAGACAGCAGTTATATCCCCAGCCCGAAAGCTATCCGCTACGACTACGAATTCAACAGACATCACAGCCAACGCTATCAACTGATAATGGAACCGATCACTTCTCTGGTATGGAAGCAAATGACCGGAATTCTGGTCACTTCATTTGTTATCTTCCTCATCCTGGGATTCTCCTTTTGGTTTCTCATCCGGACACTGCTGAGACAAAAGACACTGGAGGAGATGAAGAGCAACTTTACCAATAACATCACGCATGAATTAAAAACTCCGATCGCCGTAGCTTATGCCGCCAATGATGCGCTGCTGAATTTCAACCAAGCGGAGGAGAAGAGTAAGCGTGACCAGTACCTACGCATCAGTCAGGAGCAGTTGCAACGTTTGAGCGGGCTCGTTGAACAGATTCTTTCCATGAGCATGGAAAGTCGCAAGACATTCAGACTGCATCCCGAAGAGATTCATCTGAAAGAACTGATTACTTCTTTAATAGAGCAGCACCAACTTAAAGCTGATAAAACCGTACACGTAACTCTGGAAATAAATCCCGAATCACTGACCCTTGTTGCAGACCGCACCCACTTCAACAACATCATCAGCAATCTGATTGACAATGCAGTGAAGTACTCCAAAGAGTCTGCCGAAATAACAATCTGCTGCCGCCAGACAGAACAAACGGTATGCATCACTGTTACCGACCGGGGAATAGGCATTCCACCCGATAAACAGAAACATATATTCGACAAATTCTATCGGGTTCCGACAGGCAATCTTCATAATGTGAAAGGATACGGTTTAGGACTTTTCTATGTCAAAAGTATGGTCGAAAAGCATGGAGGTACCATCTCCGTGAAAAGTGAACCGGGCAAAGGAACTACATTTACCATTATCTTATAAAAAAGTGCATTTACTTTATAATAAGTCAACATCATGAGTAAAAACGAAATTACAGTACTATTGGTAGAGGACGAAGTGACACTCGCTATGATCATCAAAGATACACTGGAAGAAAGCGGCTTTACAATTCATACGGCAGGAGACGGAGAAGAAGGATTACATCTTTTCTTTGAACTACGCCCGGATGTATTGGTCGCCGACGTGATGATGCCGAAAATGGATGGATTCGAAATGGTGCGCCGTATCCGGCAAACAGACAAACAAACACCCGTTTTGTTTCTGACTGCCCGTTCGGCCATCAATGATGTGGTAGAAGGTTTTGAACTTGGAGCCAACGACTATTTGAAAAAGCCTTTTGGCATGCAAGAGCTCATTATCCGCATCAAGGCGCTAATGGGGAAAGCGTTCAGCTTCACAGAGCAAAAGCCCTCCAGTCGCTTTGAGATAGGCAGCTACTTGTTCGATCCCGTTGCACAAACTCTATTGCGTGCCGGAGAGAGGCAGGAACTCTCCCACCGGGAATCTGAAATATTAAAACGTCTTTGCGAAAACCGGAATCAGGTAGTCAACACGCAAGATGTACTGCTTGACCTCTGGGGAGATGACAGCTTTTTCAATTCCCGAAGTCTGCATGTGTTCATTACTAAACTACGGCATAAATTATCACAGGATGAGCAAATCCGGATCGTTAATGTGCGGGGAATCGGCTATAAATTAATAGCTACTTGAATCAAAAAAACATGGTGTCACTATACCAGTGATATAGTGTCACTATCCTGCCGGGATACTTACACCATCCTGTCAGGATAGTGACACCATGTTTAAAATGGATTTTTCTCTAAGAAAACATAACGGAAGCAAGCAGTCATACTAATATTTTCTATCTTTGTCATCAATCAACCTTTACGAAGATGAAAAAACTGATTCTATTTCTTTCGCTGGTATTATCGGTCGGTTTTGCATCCGCACAGTCGGAAGTTCCTTCCGATAGTATTCGTCGTACCCCTTCAAGCAATATGAAGGAATTTGGCGGCTTCCTGCTGGACATGGGATTAATGAATGTGGCACCTCCCAAACTTCCGAAACTCAATCTGGACATACCGGATGTAAGTAAAGATTACAATCAGATATTCCGTCTGAATACAGACGCAACCTATACCCAGGGATTCACTGACGCATTTTCTTCTCCTTTCTCCGGTTTCGGATATGGGTATGGATGGGGGTTGTCGTCTTCACCGCAATTCATGCAAATGGGAACCTTCAAACTGAAAAATGGATGGAAAATCAATACATACGGAGACTATGATAAAGACGGATGGAAAGTACCCAACCGCAGTGCTATGCCTTGGGAAAAAAATAACTTCCGGGGAGCATTCGAACTGAAATCTTCAAATGGTAATTTCGGTATCCGGATTGAAGTTCAGCAAGGAAGGAATGGGCTCTATTAATCACCCTATAATAATGAAATATTATAATAGCAAATAATACTTTTACAAGTAATTTCAATTTAGCTATTAGCATAATCTGATTAGCTATTAGCTTATCAGATTATGCTAATAGCTAATCAAATTATCTTCGTCAGGCACTTCCGACTATCAATAACAAATGCAGTTACTACTTCTTTTTTGTTCATTTTGATTCAAAGGCCCTGTCCGCTGCACACATTGCATCCGCTATACGGTCACACCATGAATCGAACTCCGGATCAGGAGTCTGCGTTTCAGGATGCGAAAGCATGTATTGAACTGCCTGCCTTAAACCGTCTGCCATTGAGGTAGTACAGATAAAATCCGGAACAAGACGTTTTATTTTCGAATTATCGAAGACTACAGTAGCTGCTTTGTCTCCCAACAGTTCGCCTCTAAAATCATAGTTTTCTCCATGCCGTGCAAGGAAATCGGAAGCCACATGCAAGGCGTTCAACGGTTTTTCCAGTGCATCGGCAATGGTTTGATAAATCTGGTTCCAAGTCATACTCTCATCAGTAGTTATATGGAAGGCATTTCCGATTGCATGAGGATTTGCCATAAGTCCAACGTATCCTTTGGCAAAATCTCTGGAATGAGTCAATGTCCACAATGAACTGCCATCGCCGGGAATAATCACAGGTTTCCCGTCAAGAATCCGTTTCAGAATCTGCCAGTTGCCGTTATTTCCATGCAGGCTTACAGGAGGTTTCGTTCCATTATAAGTATGACTGGGACGAACAATCGTAACCGGAAAACCGGTTGTCCGGTATGCTGCCATCAACACTTCTTCGGCTGCGATCTTATGCCGTGAATACTGCCAGTAAGGATTCACCAGAGGAGTGCTTTCTGTAATACGGTAATCAGCCAACGGCTTTTGATAGGCGGATGCACTACTGATAAAAATATATTGCTTCGTCTTATCCCGGAACAGACGAATGTCACGTTCTACATCTTCTGCCGTATAAGCAATGAACTGGGCAACCACATCATAACTTTCATCTGTGACAGCCTTCGCTACGGCTTCCTCATCATGAATGTCGGCAATGATACTACGCATGCCTTCGGGCAGTTTCCTTGAACCTCGGTTGAGCAGTGTAATCTCCCACCCTCTCTGTTGTGCCAACTCTACTACATCGGCACTGATGGTACCGGTCCCTCCAATGAATAATGCTTTCATAAAACAAGTCTTTTAAAATTCGCAGGAACAAATATATCAATTCTGTTATTTACATCCTTGCTATTATTCCGTTTTTTTGTTTCTGATACGCTAATCTTGATAGTAAATGTAAGTTTGCATCCGGTCGGCTGCCAACGTTGTATACAAATTACTGAATCTTATACCCAAATTACAGTTTTACAAATCCGGAATGAAAAAGATACATTTAAAAGCTTTATCTTTGTGACAGATCAAAACTGCAAGCCGTATGGAAGAAATTACAAAAATGGAAAGTATTGACCAGTATGACCAACTGTTCGGACTAGAGACTTTACACCCGTTAGTGAATGTAATCGACTTTTCGAAAGCGACAAAGACGGTAGAATACTACCGTATGAATATCGGATTCTACTCTCTGTTTCTGAAAGAAGCAAAATGTGGCGATCTCAGATACGGACGGAAATATTATGATTATCAAGAAGGAACCGTCGTCTGCATGGCTCCGGGGCAGGTAGTCGGGATAGACAATCGTAAACAAACCCCGCCCCGTACCAAATCTATCGGTCTTTTATTTCATCCCGATTTAATTCGGGGAACTTCTTTAGGACAGAACATCAAACACTACAGCTTCTTCTCTTATGAAGTGAATGAAGCATTGCATCTCTCCGAACAGGAAAAGGAAATTGTGACCGACTGTATTCACAAAATACAAATCGAGCTGGAACATGCTATCGATAAACATAGCAAACAGCTCATTGTCCGCAATATAGAGCTATTGCTCGACTATTGCATGCGCTTCTACGAACGGCAATTCATCACACGCAACCAAGCCAATAAAGACATCATCGTTAAGTTTGAACAGTTATTGGACGAGTATTTTCAAAATCAAGTTGCACTTACCGAAGGGCTTCCTTCTGTCAAATACTTTGCGGATAAAGTCTGCCTTTCCCCCAATTATTTCGGTGACCTGATCAAGAAAGAAACAGGAAAAACAGCACAGGAATACATCCAGTACCGAATCATAGAACTTGCCAAAGAACGGATATTGGAAGGTAACCAGACGGTCAGCCAGATTGCCTATGAACTGGGATTCCAGTATCCGCAACATTTCAGCCGGTTGTTCAAGAAGAATGTCGGATGCACACCAAACGAATATAAGCAACAGAGCTAAAACAGCTCCATAAATCAGGATATTATTTACGTCATGGGAGATAAAGTACTTAAATTAGGAAGTGTGCATCAATGCAATTGTTGCTTGGGAGGTAAGACACTGCACCCTCTGGTCAGTGTCATCGACCTCTCAAAAGCCGACCTATCATCCCATACAGATTTTAAATTCGGATTTTATACGATTCTGTTGGGTGAATGCAAATGTGAAGCATGCAGATACGGACATCAGTACTACGACTTCTCAGACGGAACACTTATCTGCCTGACTCCCGGAGAATCAATCAGCATGAAAGATAGTAACAACACGCGTCCTTCCAAGGGATGGATACTGGCGTTTCATCCCGACCTGATCTGTGGCACTGCCCTCGGAGCGAATATCCGTGACTATACTTTCTTCTCTTATCGCCCCGAAGAAGCACTGCATATTTCATTACGTGAGAAGCAGGTTATACTGGAGCTTCTGGATAAAATAAACCAGGAACTGCAACGCTGTATCGATTGCTATAGCCAGAAAATTATTTCTAAATATATCGAACTATTGCTCGATTATTGCGAACGCTTCTACGAACGCCAGTTTATCACCCGCAATGAAGCAAACAAACAGATTATCGGACGGTTCAATCGTCTTTTAGATCATCATTTCCATACGATACAAAGTCAATCCGCCGACCTTCCTACCATTGAAGATTGTGCCGGAAGCCTCCATTTATCTCCTGCATATTTTAATGATTTGCTGGAATATGAAACAGGAAAATCATTTAAAGAATATCTCCAGTTCAAACGTTTCGAAACAGCTAAAGACTGGCTGATAAATACTGATAAGCCGCTTAACCAGATAGCGCAGGAACTCGGCTTCCGAAATGCTCAGTATTTTAGCCGCCTGTTTAAGAAGATGACCGGCTGCCCACCGAATGATTTCAGAATGCCTAACTGATTTATATGCTCTTCTTCCAGATGACTCTAGAACAGAAGAGAACCTTTAATAAAAATATATTTGAGACTTCAAATTCTTAATCAATGTTATAAAACATACGAATTATCTTGGATCATTTGCTAATATCACAGAAGTACGTATCTTTGCACTGTGTTTTTCATAGTATTAGATTTAAGGTTAACAAAGGTTGGAGCAAGGCGTTGCTCCTTTTTTTATGTCTATATGCGAACTATTGGACTTACAGATATAGAGAATTACATTATTTTTCGGTAAATTTGCAGAAACACTTATTAAAAAGATACATCCGGATTACATTTTGATTATATAAATCAAAAAGTATTCTTTTTACGTTATATATCAAGAAGTAATTTTAATTCTGACAAAACAATGAAAACAGAGCGGAAATATTATCATTTGATAAAATCAGTTATCGTCATACTGTTCCTTTCTTTTGGCATGACTTCATGCGAGAAGGAAGATCCTGTTATAGTTCCCACAGAACAGACAGTATTCATGTATCTCCCGTGGTCTACTAACCTTACATCCAATTTTTATCAGAATATCAGCGACTTGGAAAGTGTAGTCGGAAAAAATATACTGAAGAATGAACGGGTGATTGTCTTCATGTGTACTACAGCAACGAAAGCCACTCTTTTCGAACTCACCTATGAAAATGGTAAAAGCGCACGTAAAACTCTAAAGGAATATACAGACCCTGCATATACAACGGCAGAAGGTATCACATCCATCCTCAATGACGTTCAACGCTATTCTCCTACCAAACGTTACGCAATGGTTATCGGCTGCCACGGTATGGGATGGATACCCGTATCAAACTCCAAATCGCGTAGCGGTCTCCGTACCAAGATGCACTGGGAGTACGAAAATGTACCAATGACACGTTATTTCGGAGGACTGGAACCTCAATATCAGACTGATATAACAACACTTGCCAAAGGTATTTCCAATGCAGGACTTAAAATGGAATATATATTATTCGATGACTGCTATATGTCGAGTGTAGAAGTAGCCTATGATCTCAAAGATGTGACTGATTATCTGATAGGGTCTACAAGTGAAGTGATGGCGTACGGCATGCCATACGCCGAAATTGGTCAATATCTGATAGGAAAAGTAGATTATGAGGGTATCTGTGACGGTTTCTACTCCTTTTATTCCAATTATAGCGAAATGCCATGCGGAACAATTGCTGTCACTGATTGCTCCGAACTTGATAATCTGGCAGCTATTATGAAAGAGATTAATCATCAATATACGTTTGATTCTTCATTAACCAGTTCCTTACAAAGATTAGACGGATATAATCCGGTCATCTTCTTTGATTATGGTGACTATGTTTCAAAATTATGCCCCGATAAAACTTTGGTAGCACAATTCAACGAACAGCTCAATCGCACAGTGCCATTCAAAAGAAATACAGAATATTTCTATTCTATGAGCAGAGGTAAAGTGAAAATAAATACATTTTCCGGCATTACAATCTCCGATCCGAGTACTAACAGGCTTGCTTCAGGAAAAAAAGAAACAGCATGGTATGCAGCTACCCATTAATATCTCATATCTCTAATAAGAGTATATTACTTTTGCTTAAAGTTACCGAGATGTATTTCTCATAACATAAAGATATATTTCTTATAGTATAAAAGAGTAAGCCCGAAAATCTCTTAATAAAAATAGAATCGAGATTTCAAATTCTTAATCAATGTTATAAAACATACGAATTTTCTTGGATAATTTGCTAATATCACAGAAGTACGTATCTTTGCATCGTGTTTTTCATAGTATTAGATTTAAGGTTAACAAAGGTTGGAGCAAGGCGTTGCTCCTTTTTTTTATGTCCGTACTTCATCTTCTACCTAAGATCAATGTTATATACTTGAAATTATTTTCTACTTTTGTGAGAATAAATACAGAAAACCATACTTTTAAACCCAAACGTATTCAGATGACTGAAACGAACGATAACATAAAAAATAATCCATGAAGAATATACTGATCATCGGTGCAAACGGATTCACCGGACGCCAGATACTGAATGACTTATCAAATAAGGAACAATATAACGTAACAGGATGCTCCCTGCATCCGGACATCCTTCCAAATGGTGACGGTAAATATCATTTCGTCACAACAGACATACGGGATGAAGCAGCTATCAAGCATCTCTTTAAAGAAGCACAACCCGATGCAGTCATCAATTGCTCTGCCTTATCCGTCCCCGATTATTGTGAAACACATCATGAAGAGGCTTATCTTACAAACGTTACAGCAGTAGAGCAATTGGCATATCTCTGCGAAATATACAAAAGCCGATTCATCCACTTATCTACAGATTTTGTTTTTGACGGAAAGATAGATGAAAATTCCGGGCAACTTTATACAGAAGAGAGCCTCCCCGCTCCGGTCAACTATTACGGTTTCACCAAATGGAAAGGAGAGAATAGGATTGCCGAAATCTGCAGTAACTACGCCATTGTTCGTGTAGAGATTGTCTACGGGAAAGCACTGCCGGGACAACATGGAAATATTGTACAGCTCGTGATGAATCGTTTGAATGCAGGGCAAGAGATCCGTGTGGTGTCCGACCAATGGCGCACCCCTACCTATGTCGGTGACGTATCGGACGGGGTGCAACGTCTGATAGAGAACACTGCCAATGGTATTTTTCATATCTGTGGCGATGAATGTATGACCATTGCGGAAATTGCTTTCCATGTAGCGGACTGCATGAAACTGGACCGCTCACTTATCCATCCTATTACAACCAAAGATATGAAAGAAGCAACTCCCCGCCCCCGCTTTAGTGGGATGAGCATTGCAAAAGCCCGTACAATACTTGGCTACCGGCCACGTATGCTAAAAGAGATTCTCATGGAATGGGATAATTAACCGATACACAACCTTTCCCTTTTTAATTATTGCATATTTATTTTGAAAATATGCAATAACTTCTTATCTTTGCACCCAAATTAAGAAGTATAATAATGAATCAAACATTACAATTACATAACGCCACTATATTCCATGCGGAAATTCCCAATTTCTGCACGTCTTGTTGCGTGCATGTACATTGGTTCAGCGGATTCATCTAAATTCCCCTTCCCCATTTTTACTCAAACGGCCTACTGATTTATTCATTATTCACAGGCAGTACTTTCATCTGATTTTCAATAAGATGTGTATCTTTTTGGGGATTATCCATGCTATTTGTTAATTGTTTAACCTAACCAAATAAAATATATTACAATATGTTCTCTATTATATCTACCATGTTTTTGGGAATCGGCATCGGCTACGGATTGCGTAACTGGACTATTTTGCAAAAGACAGAAAAGACCATTTCTCTTACCATATTCCTGTTACTCTTTATCCTTGGAGTGTCCATCGGTTCCAATAGTCTGATTGTGAACAATCTCGGTAAGTTTGGATGGCAAGCAATCATTCTTGCCGTATCCGGCGTATTAGGGAGCTTGCTTGCTGCCCGACTTGTATTACAACTATTTTTCAAGAAAGGAGGTAAACAATGAAAGGAAGTCTCATCGTTATTGTTTTTTTCTGTGTAGGCTGCATCATGGGAGTTTTTAATAAATTCCAATTTGATACGCACACCGTTTCCATGTACATACTATACGCATTGATGCTGCAAGTAGGAATCAGTATCGGTTCTAACAAAAATCTGAAAGCGATCATCTCACATTTACACCCGAAAATGCTGTTGATCCCACTAGGAACCATCACCGGTACCTTACTGTTTTCTGCCTTAGCAAGTATTTTGCTAAGCCAATGGAGTGTATTCGACTGTATGGCAGTGAGAAGCGGATTCGCATACTATTCACTGTCTTCCATCCTGATTACCCAGTTTAAAGAACCGACCATCGGAATACAGCTGGCTACAGAGCTAGGCACAATTGCCCTGCTCACCAATATCTTCCGTGAAATGATGGCACTTCTGGGCACACCGCTCATCAAGAAGTATTTCGGGAAGCTAGCTCCTATTTCAGCAGCCGGTGTCAATTCAATGGATGTATTATTACCTTCTATCAGCAGATATTCAGGAAAAGAAATGATTCCTATTGCTATTTTACATGGTATTCTGATCGATATCAGTGTGCCTGTATTCGTCTCTTTCTTCTGTAACCTATAACCTGTAACTCACTATACAGGCATCCCCCTCTCTTACTCCTGTCAATTTCAAAACCGGAAATAAGAAAGGGGGATATCTCTTTAAATGATTTTATTAATGTCCCGCAGCCGCCAACACAAAGCGAATATCAGCATAAGAGACTTCATCTCCCAATGCGGCTTTAATAGCTACCACGCCCATAAATTCATGTGTTTCCAGATAATTCCGAACCTTCTTTATCTTATCAGCCGACACTACCTGCTCTAACTTTATTTTATTCTCACGGAGATAATGCTCCAAATGAGTAGCAATCGTCCCGGTCACCAGATCACGGGCTTTGGCTATCTCTTCGATCGTCATCCCCTGACAGAACATTTCGTAGCTCACCAGCTTTGTATCTTTCTTCTTCTCCTTTTGTCTCTCCTTTTTCTCCTGATGTTGCGCTGCCAACTTCTGCTCCCGTGCATTCTCTTCATTCGAAACAGAAGAAAATATCTCCGGTCGTTCCAGGTTATTCTCTTTCATGTATTTACGTACGATACCCAGAATTTCAAGCCCGTACTTCTCCACCCCTTTCGCTCCGAAATAAGGAATCGCTTCCAAAGCTCCCGGTGTATCAGGCAATAGATTTACAATACCCATCAGTGCCTTTTGCTGCATGATCACATAAGCCGGCATACTCACTTCACGTGTCTTTGCCGTCCTCCATTCCGACAGAGCACGATACAGTTCCGGATGCAAAATATCCGTCGGAACCTCCACTTTTACCTTTCCGGAATTGCCTCGGGTACGCTCCTTGCGCTCTCTTTTCTCCTTCGGAGCTTTGGCAGAAGAACCGGAAGAAGCAGTATCTCCTTCAAGACTCAACATCACTTTTGCTTTCCGTTTCAGATAGCCCGTGACAGTAAAAGCCTCTGTCTGCATCGCCTCCAAGAGAGACTCCTTAATCCATAAAGCATCATCCAATGCCTGCAAACGCTCATTTAGTTGCTTCCGCAATTCTTTATTGTCAAGAGGCATGCTCGTCTTATCATACAACTCACGGACAGGCTCTAACTCTTTACGGAAGTAGGCAGCTCCCGAGCAAATCCGCTGCTGCAATTCCTGATTTGTCGCATAATCCTCCCCTTCATTGATCAGACGCGTATACTGATTGCGGAAACGCTGGGAAACCTCCACTACTCTTTCCTTCACGTGAGAAGCCAATGCTTTATATTCGGCAAGCTGCTTCGGATAAAGTTTATAAAGGTCCTCATCCATTAAACGGAGCAATCGCTTGTATGCCTGATCCAATGAATAAAAGTTAAACAAATCACTCAGCAAATCATAAAAATATGCTTTCTGCATATCATTCAGTTGCTTGCTTCCCGGTTTATTCTGTTCCACATTCTTCGTAAAATCATCTACAATACGGTCACTGATTATCGCTTCTCTGCGCAAAGGAGTTTCCAGTACCATTCCTTCCAAGGTCTTGCAACGGCTCAACGCTACATACGTTTGGCCATGTGCAAAAGAGTTACGGGCGTCAATGATGGCCCGTTCAAACGTCAAGCCCTGACTTTTATGAATAGTGATAGCCCATGCCAGACGGATGGGATATTGCCGGAATACTCCTTCTATTTCTTCCGTAATTTCCTTTGTATCTTCGTTCAGCACATATTTATAATTCCCCCATTCTTCGGGCAGCAACTGAAAAACATACGTACTATCTTTTCCGCATACAGTCATCCCCTTTGCATCTACGCTTACCACTTCGCCAATCATACCGTTATAATATCGTTTTTCCGACGAAACATCGTTTTTGAGGAACATAATCTGTGCACCTTCCTTGATGGTCAGCACTTCGTCAGCAGGATACGAGTACTCCGGGAAATTTCCCTCTACCTCAGCCCGAAAGCTATAAGCCCGTCCGGGCAAAGATGCCAGTTCACGGTCATTCACCTGTTGTGCCTGATAGTTATGCGTTGTCAGCCGGATATAGCCTTCCTCCTTCCGGGGATGGAAGCCGGGCTGATAACGGCGGTTCAGTTCATTCAACACTTCATCATCCGCTTTATTCTCGCGTATCTTATTCAGTAAAGAAAGGAAGAAAGTATCACTCTGACGATATACTTTTTTCAGTTCAATCGTCATATATACTGTCTCTCTCAATGCACGGCTGGCAAAGAAGTAAGGTGTCTCATAGTGATTCTTCAGCAACTCCCACTCACTGTCTTTCACCACAGGTGCCAGCTGCTGCAAGTCTCCGATCATCAATAGCTGCACCCCACCAAAGGGCTTTTCACGGTCACGATAACGACGTAAAGCCGCATCCACAGCATCCAGCAAATCTGCACGTACCATACTGATCTCATCGATGACAAGCAGATCCATGCTGCGGATAATATTCCGTTTCTCTTTGCTGAAACGGTAGTGCATCTGGGCAGAATTGAAAGTCGTTTCCGGCACAAACGGCGCAAAAGACAACTGAAAAAAAGAATGAATCGTTACCCCTCCAGCATTGATAGCTGCAATCCCTGTGGGAGCCAATACGACCATACGTTTGGGTGTATGTTCTCTCAGTCGTTTTAGAAATGTAGTTTTTCCAGTTCCGGCTTTTCCGGTAAGAAACAGATGTGTGCCTGTATTTTCAATGAACTGCCAAGCAAGTTGTAGTTCCGGATTATTTTCCATGTCTCCTAAAATTTTCGGTAAAGGTACTGAATAGATTCCAACCACCGAAACTGAACATAAAGAAAACAAAGAGTCAGTAAGAAATATATCCAATTCGCATTCTTAACTATAAAGAATAATTATGTTGGACAGACAAACAAAAAATAGTCCCGGCTTCTTCTCGCTTGAAGAAAACCAGGACCGGATCAAATAAGAACACAAAGTCGTGTCACAGTTATATTAAAGTTATTTTCTTATTTTTGGGGAGACCGATATTCCTTATACCAATTCGTATGTTTCGCACCTCCAGAGTCGGCCCAATCTTTGAAATAAGGGTATTCCGTATCAATATTATGTGTCTCCGTTACCGGAACGAAATCCGACATCGGAATATCAATAGCAAATGGATAAGCTCCTTCACTATCAATGTAATAAGCATCATTACCAGAACCGATAAGCGATGCGTCAGCATAAGCTGTTGCCTCATGCTTGGGCAAATGCACTTCCGTCCGGTTCTTCTGATTTGCAGCATATCCTACGATAATATACGGATTATACACCTTCAGATTCTCTTTATTGAAAGAAGCCTTGTCGAACGTTCTGGTTATCGTATAGGTACCCACTTTCCCTTTAACAGCCTGTTTGACACTCCGGATTCCCTGACCAGTTCCGAGTTATCCGCACTATTTCCAAAGAATTGCATCATACGTTTGGTGAAAACGCCAATATCTTCAGCCCCTACCTTTCCTATGTGAGTAATATAACCGGGATTGGGATTATCATCAATATACTGATGCGATTGATCAACAATGTAAGAAAGCAATCCGCAATTTCCCCACTTACACAATGAGTATAAATTTGCACTGGAATTGATAGTATACGGTACACTACCTTTTGAAAAATTATAGGAGCGGGTTACTGCCTTTGTATTAGCAGATGGAGAGGTGATTTTACTCATATCCAGACTTGCCAAGCCGTCTTTCAAGTCCAGTTTTACGCATCGGGGTACTCCCCAACTTGATGTATACAAACAAATACTTTCTACGGAAGTCGGAATATTCATTTTTCCTTCATACTTTCCGTTTTTGTCTGTGTAGATTTTGAATAAAGCTTCGATTCCTTCTTTTTTAACCGATTCATTATCCACTGTTTCCATCGGATCTTCATCATATACTTCAAGAAGTGCAATGAGTCCCGGTAAGTCATAATTTACGGAAAGCTTCACATCGCCACGTGTTTCAAATCCGAAATATTCGCCAGGGTCCGGTACAGGGTCTTTCCCATAATTAGGATCATATAAATCTTTCTCCATACATCCTGCCAAGAGCCCACTAATAAATGCCGCTGTAGCAATAACACTTGAAATGTTAAACAATCGCTTGTGTGTCATAATCTATATATTTGTTTTGTTAGCTATTAAGACTTGGAACTTCCAAATATATAGATTATTTCACTGCCAGCCTCACAAATATTAAAAACGGAATACTGATTCCGAAAATAGTATTATCATGCAACAGACATTTACTGCATAGAACCACCCACAATATCCAACAATTCGTTTGTAATGGCCTGCTGACGACTCTTATTATATTGCTTCGTCAAATCTTGAATCAGCTCGTTCGCATTGTCCGTAGCCACTTGCATGGCCAATGTACGTGCAGCATGTTCCGAAGCGTTTGAATCTACAGCAGCCGTAAAGAGTTTCTGGCTCAATACCGTCGGAATCAAGTTAGCGATCAGTTCTTCCGCAGAGGGCTCGATGATGTAATCATTCGCTATTTCTCCTCCTTGTACTTCTTCTTCTTTTTCCTTCTCTTCCCCGTCCACTAGGTGTGTCAGGTCGATAGGCAAATAAGTTTCGCGAAGCAGAATCTGTACACCCATTGATTTGAAGTGATGATAAATCAGCTCCACCCGATCTATTTCTCCGGCGATGTACATTTTCATGAGGCGATGTGCCAACTCGGAAGCCTCCTGATACGAAGGTTTGTCAGAAAGCGTCGCAGAAGTTTCCTGTGGTTGGAATCCCAGACGTTTCGCTGCTTCATCCACCTTCTTTCCTACCGGGAATATCAGAATATTGTCCTGTCCCAATGTACGGAACTCACCAACCGTTTGTAGCAACATCTTAATGACATTCGCATTAAAAGCACCACAGAGCGATGTATTCGAAGAAAAGGCAACAATTGCCACCCGCTTCACTTCCCTTGCCTTTATGTAAGGAGATTCAATGGGAAGATCCGCACTCAGGAAGTTGGTCAAAATCTTGTTCAGCTTCCTTTGATAAGGCAACATATTCTCAATGGCTCCTTGTGCCTTATGTAGTTTGGCAGAAGCCACCATCTTCATTGCTGAAGTGATTTTTCGGGTACTCTTTACCGAATTTATTCTGGTTTTTACTTCTTTCAGTGAAGCCATAACTTTTTAAATTAAGAATGAAGAATGAGGAATGAAGAATTTACCGTGCAGTACCCATTTGGGTACTGACCGAAAAGAATAAAGAGGAAGATGGCAACGCTTTGACAGCGCAGCCCATTCTTCATTCTTAATTCTTCATTCTTCATTTCTATAAATATTGTTTGGCAACCATAGCGGCAGTCTCCTCGATAGCCTTGGTCACGTTATCGTCTATCACACCGGTTCTCAAAACATCCAGTACATCTTCCTGATGGTTGAGTTGCAGAGATTCGATGAAGCTGCGTTCGAAGTCCTGTACGTTTTCCAAAGGAACATCGTGGAGCAGACCGTGCGTACCACAATACAGGATAGCAATCTGTTGTTCCACCGGCATCGGGCTGTATTGGGGCTGAATAAGCAACTGAGCGTTCTTACGTCCCTTATCGATGGTCATTGCCGTAATAGGGTCCATATCACTGCTGAATTTGGAGAAAGCTTCCAGTTCACGATACTGCGCCTGATCCATCTTCAATGTTCCGGCCACCTTCTTCATTGCCTTGATCTGGGCGTTACCACCTACACGGGATACAGAGATACCGACGTTGATAGCCGGACGGACACCTTGATTGAACAAGTCCGTTTCGAGGAATATCTGTCCGTCGGTGATCGAAATCACGTTTGTAGGGATATATGCCGAAACGTCTCCTGCCTGTGTCTCGATGATAGGCAGAGCCGTAAGTGAACCACCGCCCTTCACGATGCTTTTCAAACTCTCCGGAAGATCGTTCATCTCGCGCGCCACATCCTCTTCCTTGATAATCTTTGCCGCACGCTCCAACAGACGGGAGTGCAGGTAGAAGATATCACCCGGATACGCTTCACGTCCGGACGGACGGCGAAGAATCAACGAAACTTCCCGATAGGCAACAGCCTGCTTTGAAAGGTCGTCATACACCACCAGCGCATGCCGACCGGTATCACGGAAATATTCACCGATGGCAGCACCTGCAAACGGTGCATAATACTGCAATGCAGCCGGATCACCTGCCGTAGCAGCCACCACAATCGTGTAATCCATCGCACCGTACTCGCGGAGCGTATTGACGATAGAAGCGACCGTAGATCCTTTCTGACCGATAGCCACATAGATACAGTACACCGGATCGCCTGCCAAGAAGTTATTGCGCTGATTGATAATCGTATCAATCGCGATCGAGGTCTTTCCTGTCTGACGGTCACCGATAATCAGCTCACGCTGTCCGCGTCCGATAGGGATCATGGCGTCTACTGCCTTCAAACCGGTTTGTAAAGGCTGGTTCACCGGCTGACGGTAAATCACTCCCGGCGCTTTACGCTCCAACGGCATTTCGTACAGCTCACCACCAATCAGCCCTTTTCCGTCGAGCGGTTCTCCCAACGGGTCGATAACACGTCCCAGCATACCTTCGCCCACACGGATAGAGGCGATGCGCTTGGTACGTTTTACAATAAAGCCTTCCTTGATTCTGTCGGTAGGACCCAGCAAAACGGCACCCACGTTGTCCTCTTCGAGGTTCATCACAATGGCTTTAATGCCGTTGTCAAACTCCAGCAATTCGTTGGCTTCGGCATTCCGCAATCCGTAGATACGTACCACTCCGTCGCTCACCTGGAGCACCGTACCGATCTCGTCAAGCTGCACGTTGGTATTGATTCCTTCGAGCTGCTTGCGCAATATATCGGATACTTCGCTTACTCTTATATTTTCAGACATTATACAATTCTCCTATTCTTATCAATAAACTGTTGTTTCACTCGTTTCAACTGCGTAGCAATGCTTGCATCAAGCCGATAATCGTTGATATCGAAGATGAAGCCCCCTTCTATCGAGGGATCAATCACAGTCTCCAGTTCCATCTGGGCATGCAGAATATGCGCTGCTGCGGAACGGATGCGGTTTTCCGTCTCCTTGTCCACCCGGACAGCCGTAATCAGCTTGCCTACTCCGATGTGTTTCAGTTTCCGGTAGAGGTCCAGGTACATCAGGCTGATAAACTGTAAATAGCCTTCGCGCCTGTTTCGCAGAACCAGCGTAATGAAACGGATAAACTCTCTGCTTGATTTACCGTCACCGTCGGCAGCCGTACATACCAGTACCAACTTATCCTTCATTGAGATGACAGGATTATCAAGCGCCTCACGCAAACCCGGCTGGGTACGAAAGCTGTGAGATAATATGAAGAACTCGTTGTAGAGTCTATCCTCCACACCTTTCTCCTGCGCGTATTCGATCATCGCTTTGGCATATCGCATTGAGAGTACTCCGACTTCCATTTTACTTAGTTCTTATTAGGGGTTAATACTTCATCCAGCATCCGGTCGATCATACCCATCTGGGATTCTTTGTCCTGAAGGTTCTTACGGAGCACCTTCTCGGCGATATCGACAGAAAGCACGGCTACCTGGCGACGGATGTCACGGATAGCTTCGTCTTTCTCTATCTGGATTTGTTGTTTCACTGCGTCAAGCTCCTTTTGCGCAGCTATCTCTGCTTGCTTACGGGCCTCATGAACAATCTTGTCACGTTCTTCCATTGCTTCCTTCAAGATCCGTCCTTGTTCCTTGTTGGCAGCAGCCACAAGCGCCTCGCCCTCCTCCTTCAAATGAGCTAACTGGGCGTTGGCTTCTCTTGCCACCTCCAAGGACTGATCGATATAGGTTTTACGGCCTTCCACCATCTTGATGATGATGGGAAAACCGTATTTTGCCAATATCACGAACACAACCCCGAATGCGACAAACATCCAGAACAACAGGCCACTATCAGGTAATAGTAATGAC
>ERZ827488.1579-NODE-1579-length-26389-cov-3.311536_pt1 | contig 26389 bp, 25 predicted proteins | sample MGYA00519771_ERZ827488 | MGnify/ENA primary metagenome ERZ827488 (study PRJEB31778, sample SAMEA3449323) | human gut metagenome | biome: human gut; feature: human-associated habitat; material: faeces | place: United Kingdom | collected 2010/2012 ... | reverse complement strand
TCTGCTCTGCTCTGCTCTGCTCTGCTCTGCTCTGCTCTGCTCTGCTCTCAAGATTCTACTCCTTCTTCTTTATTTGGCAATACATCTATTCTGTGAGTAAAAACAATAACTCTAATTTACTGCTGCAATTGCAACAGCTTACTCTTTATATGATATATCATAGGTATCAATCACCCTCGCTTTCCCCCCCATTTTTATTTTACTAAATATCCACTTTAGGCGACGTATATAGTACATTTTAGGATGACATCTTGCAATTGCTTTGGCAAATCTTCTATTAATATTCGCAAAAAAGATTTTTCTTTCCTCGGGCATCTTTGACGGATATTGCAGTTGGTGATTAGCTTCGATTGCTTTCCCTAGGTCTACACTTTTCAACTCAAAGTCTGTTGCATTTATAAGATTTACCCCTTTTTCAGACTGACATAGTATAAGCGAAATGCCTTTTTTTTGTTCTTCATCGTTTAATTCGCTTCCCCATGAATCTCCCAACGTAATATCAGAAACTCGCTCTATTGTTGCATAGCTACATGAATAACAGTTTTCCGTATAGTCAAGAGAAGTAAGAAATGCAAATGTATACAGATCAGAACCGTCATCAAAAGATATTCTTTTATATCCCGATCTAAGCCCAAATCCATCTTTATTCCTAAAATTCAAATCTTTAATTTTTTTTATGTCAACATAATTCTCAGCTAGATATTTTTCCAAAATAATTGGAGATGGGGAGCCATGACAGATAAGATCAACAGTATACAGATTTTTCTTATCTTTTATGTAGTTATTCAGTGCTGCCACTTGACAAGGCAGACCAATAAACAACACCCTATCTCCCCGTTTTAATCTCTCATGGATTTTCGAATAAATATTTTTGGGGTTGCTTTTAACATATTTTGATCCTGCAAACTTCCTTGCATAATTCAAATCATTCGTTATATCAAATACAAATTCACCATCTTTGAAAAGACAAGCCGCAACATAACCACCGTTTTGTATGAAGTTCTGCGTCAAACCAGCCGCCGCCCCACCAGAAGAAGATTGTTCTCTTGTTTTACATACCCAACCCTGATACCATTTTTGAGGCTGCACCTTATCAACAGGATTATTATTTGGACATACTTTCTCACACATTTTGCAGTTAACACATTTAACTTCATCAATCACTGCATTCATTGCAGAAAGTGAATCCTTGATAAAAATTGCATCTTTTTTACATACATTAACGCAGACCCTGCATCCAGTACATCGCCCTCTATCACATACCGTTCTCATTTATAGCATTCCTCCCTGTAAGCACGTATCCGAATTCATCATTAAAAATCATTCAGTTCATTTTTTTAGTAATTTTTCAAGATGGAACATCCTTGCAATAAGATATAACGCATCAGAAAACTCTTTCATCCTGCAAAGCAGAATAACCATAACGAAAACAGATGAAGCAACACACACAATTGCCTTAATTATTAAACCGATCCACCCATTAATAGAAATCAGGCTTGTCAAAACATATGCGACTGTTGATGCTAAGACTGTCGAAAAAACGTAATAAACTATTTTCACAACATAGCTAATTGGATTCTTTTTAAATATTAATTTAAAAATATTTGAGGTTATCCATGGTGCGCTAACGATTGCCATACTAACTATAGTCGATAGGACAATGCCATATAATCCAATAAATCTTACTGTCGCCAAATTCAAGGCAAGATTTACAACACCTGATATCAATGGTCTAAATCGGTCTTGATGCCAAATTCCTCCAGCATCCTTATAAACACTGGCCATCATAATGTATTCATATATCCAGAAATACACACACAATAAAACCACAAGTGAAAAAGGCAGAAGCAGATTTTCTCCCATCCACAATGTCATAAAGGGCTGATAGAGACATAAAAAACAAGCACTGCAAATTCCACTCACAAAGGAAACGAGTAAAGAAAAAACACAATACTCTCTGTAGTTCTGGTCAACTGACTTCGTAATCATACTGTTTCCAACTCCGGCAGTAATGGAAGCATATATGATTGACATAAACCCGATGATAGAACTCATAATGTAATAATAATTCTGGTACTGTGCCAGTACTGTCAGACCTAAAAATGCTGAGATAACAATGGTATCTGCCGAACTGACAATCGTATATCCCAATTTAGAAGTAAACAAATCCCGGATTTTTCCATTGATCTGTTTAATTTCATTCTGAGCCAGTTTGCCTTCTGGATTATACTGAGGAAATACTCTTTTTGCTATTATCGCTGTTAATACATTGTTTAATGCCTGTGTCAGCAGGAGTACTATTACATAGCAATAATAATCATGAAGTACTACAAGTGCAGCAATCTGCAGAAGATATTTTACTGTGTCCGTGACAAGTGTGACCTTACTAATCAGATCGTTTCTTTGATGAGCCTGCAGAACACTGTTTCTGTAAGCAAAAAGCCAATAAGTTAATACCGTTGCCAATAAATTGAGCAGATACAGGAAATATATATTCATGTCCTCGGGTATTGTCCCCGATATCAATTTAGGCATAAATGGGGTTAATAGAAGACCCACTACAAGAATGATACCTCCAATCACTCTGTAGTATGTTCTATATAGCTTCATCAACGCACAAATAGTAATAGAATCATCTTCCGCAATTGGCTTGTACATACTAAATACCATTGCACTTCCAACACCTAATTCGGCCAGATTTAACACCTGAAGTACAGAAGTGAACAAGCTATTTAATCCAAGATATTCTACCCCTATTGTGTACATCATAACTGTACGCATAATAAACGGGAGAAGAATCTGGTACACTTTCAAGCTGACGCCAAAGACAATATTTCTTGAAGCATTTTTCGTCTTTTCCATTTTCATGATTTAGCCTCACCCCCAATTGCTTTATAGAGGAGTTCTATGCATTCCTCTGCTCTTTTCTCCTTCTTTTCAGTAACGATCTCGTAATCGATCTCTTGTTTCAGGTCAAAAGTCTGCAATTCGCCCAACTTCATATAGCGGTCTTTAAGCCCAACAAGCGTTAGAATATTATTCAATCGCTCATCATTTGTGCGGTTGCTGACACAAACAAAAGGCTTCTCAAATATTAATGAGAAGGCTGTCCCATGAAATGATTCAGTTACAATATAAGATGCATATTTAAAGAAATTTAGGAAATCCGATGGCGATGTTCTGACTGTATCTACCAATATTCCACTTTTCTTCAGTAGGTTTATCTCCTTTACATTTGATGCTGTCATAATAGTATAAACAGGCATATTCAACTTTTTGGATAGAAACTTTGCAGCCTGAATACCCGCTTCACTCGTCCAGACGTTGTATAAGAAAATATATTTTCCATCTACAATTCGGTCATTTAACAAACTGTCATACTCTGAGCTATTACACAGGAGCGTCGGATCTAATAATGTGTAAACTTTTTTCTGTTTAGCAATGAATTGTTCAAGTTTATTTTTCCCTGATTCCTCTCTTATGGAAATAAAATCAAAATCACAAATTTCACTTGCCAGGTTTGACGGAAGATTCTTTTCAGTATAGTCTGTATCATTTATGCTACAGGCATAAGAAACTTTGTTTCCCGAATAATTGAATGGAAGAAAAAAGATAGGATCGCAATCTTTGGCACGAATATTCCATACCTGATCACTTCCTACAACGATTCCCTTATATTCTTCTTTTATATCACAACCGTTATTATAATTATATTTCTTTCTGCTTAACGGTAGTTGCTTATCTCTGAATTTTTTGAACAGTTGCTGTTGATTATTTAATGCTGAAGATAATGGCATTCTTTTTAGATTGTATTTTATGTTATTCCAGCTTTTCCATGGCCGGTAATTTGCATAGAGAAATTCGTAATTCTGAGGTTCATAATCAATAATTTCTACAACAACTCTCTTCGAAATAACCCTTGAAAGAGCCCACGATTGCAAGACGGAGCCATAATTAATTGATTTATGAAATGTTAATATACCAATCTTTTCGTTCATCTTATTGTTCCTACCATTCTAATTCTCAACTCTTATGCTTTCTGTAAGCAATTTTATACATCTTCGGTGTTTTTAATATCAAATACATTTCTATCTTAGCCTTCTGTGACGAATTTAGCTTCAGATAGGAATCTTTATTCTTCAATATCATGTTTCGGAAAAAGATCAAGATGTCCTCGTTTGGCACATCTTGTCTTAAAACTTCCTTATATCGTTCGATTGCATGACGAACCATCCTCGCCTTAGAGGATTCATCAAGAGTCTCACTTATCGGGGCGACAAGTGTGTTGATCTTTTGCCATGCCGTAAACTCAGACATTCTCTTTTCATTATAAATGCCGTGTGAAACTGATTGATCGTATATAAAGTAGTAATACAATTTATTTGAGATATACGAAACACTGTCACACTGAGCTAAAGCGTTTGCAAAGAACAGCGAATCCTCTCCCACAGAAATCTCTGTGTCAAACATCAGATCCGCTAAAAGATTTTTCTTAAACAATGCTCCCCAAACTGTAGCATGAGACCATGCTTCCATAAAATTATAATCTGGAACCTTTATAACTCTTGGCCTGAGGGTTTCAATCGGATACTGTTTATATTCATTTTTCCTGCAATAAAAAGCCTCACACGTTGAAATCCTCGTTTTTGTTGACAAAGCACAATACAAAAGGATTTCTATATACTGCTTTGAAACCATGTCGTCTGCATCGATAAATGCAACATACTCGCCCTGTACCCATTTTAATCCAGTATTTCGAGCCGCGGATGCTCCCGCATTTTCTTGATGAACTACGTTTACACGTGAATCCTGTGATTCATATTCATCACATATGTTTGGCGAGTTATCTATTGATCCGTCATCTATGAGAATCAATTGGATATTAGAATAAGACTGGCTAAGTACACAGTCAACTGTTCGTTTTAGTAAATTCTCGCAATTGTATACTGGAATTATAATACTGACCTTTATGGTCTGATCATCCAAATAATTCATCAACTTTCAGTCACCTCTCTAACACCCAAAACTTGCCTCGTCCTTATGTTATTTATATCCTTTGATTTTTTCTTTCGCTCTCAAATATGGATCATAAAGATGTAAGAGAATCAAAGAAGCAATCATTTTTTCCTTCTTAGGCGTTTGCTCATCTCTGAAGAAATCCCGCCTACATTTCCGAAATTCTGCCATTAAATGTTCATACTCTTGTGCTTTTCCTGTTCCTTTACACTTAATATACTTGTTCAATAGCGCGTAAATGTTCAAAGCCTTATATCGGTTAAATGCCTTTCCGCACCCTTGGTATTTCTCTGCGATAAAGGCTTCAATCGAATTCAAATTCTTTTCTATTACTTTTCTTGCATCGATACTATACTTAAGTTTTGTAATGCTTCCTGGTCTGCTTCGATAATAGTATTCATTTGTTCCACAATGAGCAACTTTTCCAGCAGCATCCACTATTTTATAGAACACTGCTATATCCTCATTGTTTTCTCCTACCGGGTAACGAATATCAGCAAATAAGTCCCGGACATAAATCTTATCCCATGCAGCAACATCAAGTGCCTTTCCAGAGAGAATCTCATTCATTGCCTCTTCCGGTGAGTAGACTCCTTCAGTTCCCTCGTAAGCTGTTCCATTTATGACTGTTCCGTCGGTGATATATCTGCCACAGGCCGCTAGCTTAACACTATACTTCTTACAGGCATTCAGTAAATGCTCTACCATCGTGGTTTCTACCCAGTCATCACTATCTATGAATACAAAGTATTCTCCCTTTGCAATGTCGATTCCAGCATTTCTAGCATCAGACAATCCACCATTTTTCTTGTGAATTACCTTTATCCTACTATCTTTTCCTGCATATTCATCGCATATTTCTGGGCATTTGTCCGGACTACCATCATCAACCAGTATAATCTCTAAATTCTTATATGTCTGGTTGATAATAGAATCAATGCATTTACTGAGATAATCCTCTACGCCATATATAGGAACTATAACGCTTACGAGTTCATTCATTTAGGTTTCCTCCTTAACTTTTCTCTCCCACCCACATACACAATAAAACGCTAACAGTATCAAGAAAGAGCCGCCCAGCGTGATTTCAACAGTTGCCGAAAGAATGAAAGCATACACGCCAAATAGGAAGGGAGCTGTTCTTCCTCCTGAGTCCTTCCCCATTTTACCGCAATGATATGTTATAAGCAGCATCAGCACAACTCCAGTGATGCCAGCCTGAATTGCCACCTGTGCTAATCCATTTTGTGCATTAGGACCAAAATATCGTGAAACTACTGCTGTACCATATCCATATCCAATCCAAGGCTTTTTAGATATAATCTCACCCAGATTCTTGTATATCAAAGTTCGAGATAGAATATTTCCTGTTTTACCTATCGTTCCCAGATAAGTGGCAATAGTGGGAATACTCATAATAGCATCAAGTGCAATCGTCACAAATCCCGAAAGAATAACTGAGACTACAAGAACAATCGGGCTGCTGATAAAGTTCAAAAATCCTGTCCACCGTTTGTTTATTTTAAACTTGAATGCCCCTGAAATAAAAGACAAGAGCAAGACAAAAATAATCATAAACAATCCAGTATATGCCTTCATGTATAGATCTAAATAGATGATTAGAAAATAGAATAAACCGGTCAACACACTACTACGGCGTATTTTTAGTGAAAGCACAAACCGTTGTCGTTCGTTATTATCACGCCTCATCAGATACAAATTGAAACAAAGCAATATCACATTTAGGTAAGCCACATTAAATTTGTTTCCAATAAAGTATATATTGTTTGCATTATCTACAACATTCCTTCCTTGAATCAGTACTGTTATCACAGACGGAACCCAATATAGCAGCAAACAGTCCCTTGATACTTTTGCAATCTTCCTACTTCCCCTTTTCACTACTGAAATCCAGGGAACAGCAATATACAGTATCATTTTCCATGCATAAATCACACCTGAAAATGTAACATATAATCCATTATATTGCCTATTTACTGCCGAAGAAATCAAATAGGAAAATGCCAGTACCCCCCCCCAGATGAGTGTTGATCTATTGATACATTTTATATTTTTAATAACATACCCAGTACAAAACAGACAGCCCATTAGCTCAATCAGAAGCCAAGTGATTTCATTAACTGCTGTGATTCGCAAAAATAAGGCAAGCCACATTATTTGAACAGCAAAATAATTTATATCTAGTTTCACCTTCTACACCGTTTAAACCTTTCCTTACTCATTAGCATCTGTAGTTTCAATCTTCTAACAAATCAGATTACTCTTTCCACCCTCATATCACATGACTCTAAAATCCGAAAGTATACAAACGTGCCGGTGAACTTGCATAGCTTAAGAACGACCATGTCATTACAAAAAGTATGCCCCCAACATATATTAGTCTACTGTTTGCGCTAAAATATTTTTTCATTGTTGGGAAAAAGAGAGGCAATCCTATACGGAAATACATTGCAACACGAGAGATCACCGTATATCTCATTCCGATTAATTCAATGCCAATATAAATGGTTGCCATATAAATCAGCCACCATGTTCTCTCATCATTATCTTTACGTCCTACCATAATCAGAATCGCAATTATTATAATTCCCCATAGTACAAGTGTACCTTTCGCCTGTGCACTCCAAAAACTTGTTTGGAGGTAAGATACATATTTCGGCAAAATCTTGGAAACTATAGTTGTCAATAGGGGGAGTGCGACTGGTAAAATACATACTCCCAACACTATCCATTTGTAATACTTTCTTTTTTCCTTCAGCTTATATATCAACAACACAGCCACAAACAATAGTGCAGACAGGTGAAAACACGCCGCAATAGCAACCCACACGATTGCTTTTTTATACTTTTCTTGTTTAACTTCCTCAATAGCCTGCGCTGCAATTGACAAAGCCAAAACCTGTCGCATAATATTAAAGGAACTCATATATATGGAATCACACATATATACATACGTTGCAAGATATAAATCACTATTCTGCTCAACATTGTCGCAAATAAATCGCATCATGAAATAGCACGTAATGGCAGCAGTTATAATTAGAACCTATTGTGGATTATGGAATACTGACATGATCAGCTATTATATGCCATGTATATGGTTTCTGCTTGTTCACTATACCCACCATAGCTTCCATAAGAAATAAAGTTCCATTCAGTTGTTGGAAAAGATGAAAAAATCTCTTTCCATGACATTCTTGATGCGGCATTTGCAACAGATAGATACATTTTTGTATCTTCTCCGACAGTAGATCCACGCAATCCAAGAACAAGAGCCATCGCCATGAAAGAAAGCCATAAAAAATATTTAGATGAAAATCTGGTTTTCTTATTGATGAATGCTACTATAGCAATAAATAACAAAAGTCCTATATAAACTGTCATACATTTATACTCCTTTAAAACTCCCTTCTAATTTGAATTTTCAGGAAAGAAATCTTGCTAAAATACTATACGCCTTCGGCATCTTACCAAACAAAACTGTTTTAATTTTTTCCTTTTTGTTCAATGCATTCTTAAAGCAAAAAGAAAAATCCATTCCATCAATGACAAATCCTTCTATTCCTCTAACTTTGCAATTGCTAATATAGTATTTTACCAGAATACCATACAAATACTTTTGCAATTCTTTGTCGTCAATATTTTTAAACGTTTCAATCCATTGTCTGTAGATTTCAATTGAATCGTTAACCTTCTTTGAATCTCGTCCATCTGTAGTCATAATTGAATTATCTCGCACGATATAGTGGTAAAACGTTCCGTCGATAGTGGCTATTCTATTTGCCGGCAAAAAAACTCGTGGCAACATCTGCATATCTTCAAAATAGATACCTTTTTTGAAGTACAATTCATTTTCAAGTAGATACTCTCTTCTGTACATATTAAGCCAAGCAGGTGCATACCATTGATATGCGCTTATTGATTTTATGATAAATTCTTTTGCACTGTAGATGACTCCTGCAGGTGTCGCAGAGTGCAACATTTTCTCTTCTCCGTCAGGTTTTTCCATAATTGCGTTGCCAACTACTATATCGACTTCCTGCTCACCAATCGCATTCAGTAGTCTCTCACACGAGTCCAAGTCAATGTAATCATCCGAATCAACATATAAAATGTAATCGCCAGTTGCTTTCTTCAGTCCTGCATTCCTCGCATCTGATAAACCACCATTCTCCTTATGGACTACTTTTATCCGATTGTCCTCTTTAGCATATTGGTCGCATAACTCTGGACAAGTATCTGGACTCCCATCGTCAACCAAAATTATCTCTATATTGGGGTATGTCTGATTAACTAGACTGTGTACGCAGCGATCTAATTCTATCTCGACTTTGTATACAGGAACAATAATACTCACTGTTGAACCATTAAACATACATTCACACCTCAATTCTTATCCAATTTTTGTCAATTAATGGGGATTTATAATCATTATTGAACCATCTGCTAGGTGAAACAACTATCTTGTTTTCATTTCTCGATAAATACTGAGTCCACCAACTAAATGTACTATTTGATATAACAAAATGTTTACATGCACTCATAAGACGCAATTTTTCCCACACGGGATCTGTACCATCTTCATAAAATGTCAAACAACCAGTATTTACATTTTCTCTTACCCATTGAATATCGTCAGAAAACATAAAAAAAACCGGATTCTCGACCTTTTTTTTTATTTTATCAATTGCATCTGTAAAGTATTCTTTATTACATAAGCTGTGCAAATTCTTAAATGTCTTATTTGATTCAAAATCTCCACGTCTCACACTAATACAGACAGAATTCGTACTCACAATCCTATTGTACAGTTCAATGTTTTTATCTAAAATTTCATGCTTGGGAGTAAATTCATTCAGTAGAATCTCTCTTATGTCATTAAAATAGACTGGGTCTTCAAAATTTCCTGACAATACTTTGTTCTTTTGATTGGACTTTTCAAATTTCCAGCCCCCTCTTCTGAACCAATAAACACCATATTTTTTCAGTAGTTTTTCCCAGTGTTTCTCGTATTCCACTTGCTGATTCATTTGTTCCGGCTTTATATTCTTCATTCCTATAAGATAGGGCACACATATCATTTTTTGTGACAAACTAGTGTGACGAGCAAGAACCGTTCCTGAATTATCCTCCATAAAATCTGTCACATTGAATTCTCTCAACATATTATAAAAGGATTCATCTCCATTTACTTTTTGTTGATAATTAATCACAATTTTTTCATCAGGATAGTATCTAATCTGTAATGCTCTCGCCGCTGCATATCTAAAAAACTGATTTCCTAATCTCCCACTCATTTGCAAATATATCATATGTTCTTCTCCGTCAAATACTTTTCCTTCCCATTTGATACAGATTTTCGATTTCTCTACTATGTTCTATCATCGTTTTCACAGGAAATTCATTCACTATATATATGTTCATCTCTTTGACACTCTGAGGATTTTCAATTAACCCTAGTATACGATTTTTCAAAGGCTGAACATTTCCTTCAACTACAAACCCGTTCTTACCCTCTACAATAAGATCTTTTGCACCTACCTTGTTACTGACAATTACGGGAATACCGTAGCTTAATCCCTCCAGAACCGTGAAGCCAAAGGTTTCTTCCCATTCGCTCGGTGTCACAAGAACATCAAATTGATTCATGACATCTGGAAGTTCCTGATACTTGTACGGCTTGTGACATACCATATATGGAGGTGGATTACCAATTTCCACGAAAATGTGAGCTTCAAAATTACGTATTCCACTGTTCCATATCTCGTCACAAGCCCCCTTAAACAGATTATATCCCTTATGTGTTGTTATTGGCCCAAGATAGCCTAACCTTAGTTTTCCTTTTACAGTTCTTCTTTTTTTATGGTCTTGTATTGCACCATTTGAAATTGATACAATACAGGCATTTTCTCCAGAATATCCACGGTTTTGATATACACGCAGCGTATTACTGCTGTTAAAATGAACAACATCAAGACTTTCAAGCAAATCAATATTTCTTTTTCGCAGATCCTGATAAACTTTCTGTTTAGTTAAATCTACTACCTGCTCCTCCGTAACCTGCACTGCCACATCATACATTTTGCGGTTGTGCTTTGTGCGAAGAATCTTTACAAGTGCATTTTCCTTAACAAGTTTATATAGTTTCGATTGAAATAGTTGCATTTTCCTCAATGAAAGGCCATATTGATTGCAGGATACACAGTCTGAGCAATTATGGTCATTCACACAGTCTTTCCCCGCATGGAAAAAATTGCAGCGGGGGCATAAAGGAAAGTAATCATGCGTTGTAAAAATAGTTTTTACTCCTGCTTCATTTGCCGCTTCGACCAATTCAGCTGGAAGTCCCATGAATGTGTGGATATGTAACACATCAATTTTATTATTTAGAAAAAAGTTACGGTATGTCTCTTTACCTTTTTTTATTAGATACATTTTCGGATTCCGAATCCCATCCATCAATGGAATCGGAAGTGGATTTATAATCTCATAACTATCGCAATATAACCCATTCTGTATCGCATACTTAGGCCGTTTATTAATTTTTGATTTCTCACTCAAATCCCGCAATACACCCGGCCATAACAGACCAACATCATGGCCAGACTTAATCTGTTCAACCATCAGGTCTATACAATACTGTGTCATACCGCCTCGCCGAAATGGAGGGAATCCAAGTGAATAATGTAATATGTTCATAACTTTATACCAGTAACTCCCTATATATTTCCTGCATAGCCTTACGAGAATGAGCAACATCAAATGGTTCAGCCGCTTTTGGGCAGTTTTCAGCCATCGCTTTTCGCTGTTCAGGATTCAATAACTTTTTGATTGCTGTTGCGAACTCTACCTCATCAAAAGGATCGCACAAATAACCATCTACCCCATCAGTAATATAGTCAACAATTCCATGAACATTTGAAGCTATCACAGGAAGTCCAGATGCCAACATCTCAATACCAGAAAGCCCCAATCCTTCGCGTATTGAAGGCATGACACCAATATCAGCACATTTACAAATCTGAGGGATATCGTCACGCAATCCCATTAATCGCAAGTTGACTCCGTTTTCTTTTGCCAACAATTCTAGTTCTTCCTTTGTGTTTGCATCTGTCATGGCATTACCACAAATCATAAACACCGCTTGTGGAATCTGTGCCTTCGCAAGTGCTTTGATAATTATTTGATGATTCTTCCTATGCGATAGTTCACCCACTGCCAAAACCAAAATCTGGTCTTGTTGTATTCCAAGAGCTTTCCTGTATGATTCTCTAACTACCACTGCATCACGGAATCTTTTCGTATCTACCCCAACGCCTGGAATATAAAATATCTTTTTGCAATGCATTTTTTTAGCATTTGCATAATCCTCTTTATTGATTGTAATAATTGCATCACAATACTTCGACATAACATCTTCAATCGTGTGAAAAACCAGCCATGTCTTTTTGCTTGAGTTCTTGTGAAAATAGAATCCATGCGTTGTATAAATCACTACGCTTCCGTTTTTTCGCTGCTTTCTTCCAGCATAACGAGCAATCGCTCCAGCAATTGGTGTATGACAGTGAATAACATCAAACTTATCCGTTTTGAATAATTCAGCCATCTCTTTGTACGACTTAAAGGTTTCCATTGATAATGGCTTACTAGACGAAAAATCGATTTGATGAAAAGTTACATTCATTTCTTTAAAATACTCTGGCATACATTCTGCTCCAGCATGATGTATGTTCGCAGCACAATGTACCTCGTACCCCATATTCTGAAGCGTCATAATGTCATTTGTAAGAAAACTTTTAGTAAATCGAGCCAGCGCCGTTACTATCAATGCTTTTTTCATCTTATTACAATCCTTCGTCAATGCTTTTCCCTCACATCATTTCTTATTTAAAAATCCAACATAATCATATTCATCAATCCATCGTTTACCAGTAAATTTTCCCTCATACTTGCACAAATCTATAACATCACCATTTCTCTGCATCGTATTAGGTATACAGTATGAGCATTGAATCTCTGGCATCGGTTTTGCCGTAAGTACCAGTTTATGTTTATAGGGAAGATCATCAAATTCCCTCAATATCTGTTCTGTACAGCCATTTTGCTGAACAAAAATTACATATAAATTGTTTCTGTTGATTCTTGCAACTCGCTTTTTCCAAGTTGTTTTTGCTTCATCAAACGATAAATAGTGCATGAAATAAATTGTTATATCATCCAACTTTGCAACCGGGTAATCCTTATCACTTTCAATTTCCACAAGTGGCTGTTCTAAATAGTAATCCAGCTTCTTCAAGAACTTAAGGTAATCCTCTGCCGAAAAGAACAAATTAACCGTGGGCGAATTAAAGCGTTCTCCCAACTCGTGAAGGATCACCCCCCCACACAGTTATTGCATAGTATCGTAAAATTTTCATTTGTAAGATTCTTTCGATTCTCTGCATTTAGTTTTCTTCTTAGAAAAGACCTATAGTACTTCGATATTTTCATCAGTTGTTTCCTCATTTACTCACTTTGTAAACGCTTCTTCATACTGTCCGCAAATCTTGTCCCACGTATACTCTTCAGCTACACGCTTCTTGGCTTTTCTGCCCATTTCTGTAATTTCTTCGTCACTCATCTGATCCGCCTTATCGATTAACCTTGCGAGACTACCCGGCTTGCGACTCCAGTACAAGGCGCAATTTTCTGCAACTTCTTTATTAAAGCCAACATCAACCAGCAAGTTCAGATCCGTGCTACCAAGAGCCTCAATCAGTGAAGGATTTGTGCCTCCAACCGTGTGTCCATGGAAATATGCATAGGCATTCTCTCGAATCTTTTTCAAGAGTTCCTGATCATATACTGTGCCAACAAACTTAATCCTCTTGTCGCTCTTGAAATGAAGTTTTTCTTCCAACTCGTTCAGGAATTTATCGTTCACATTAGTAATAAGCGCAAAATCTTTTTTGCTTCCGCTCTTCATGAACTCACGAATCATAACTTCAAACGAGTTTTCCGGCACAAAACGACCAACAACAAGGTAATAGTCTTTTTTTGTCAGACCTTTTTCCCTGTACCAATTCACCAGTTTTTCATCGTCATCAGCCAGCTTACTGAGCGTCAAATCTGCGCCGTAAGCAATGAATGTGGTTTTCGGATTTCTGCCCTTGATTCCTTTTCCGTCATAACAATCGTGGATATATTTCTCAATGTTGACAGAATCACAAATTGCAAGGTCACAGTACTTGACCATCATCTGCTCAGAAATCTTCCAGTATTTACGAATCGGGGCAGACCACTTGGCTCTCATCCATTCATGTCCATCGGGATTCAAATAAACTGTACCGCCAAGTTTATGGATTTCGTGATAGAAATGACCTGCAAATGGTCCAATGCGGCAAGCCATTATGTAAACGATTGGATGTGGGATGTGATTCTTTTTAATATGTTCGCAGCAGGCTTTTAATGCCGCTACATCATAATAGATTGCCTGTGCGGGACCAATCTGCGGCACATCAATCTTAAAGCAATGTGCATTATGAAGCTCAAATTCTTGGTCACTAATTTTAGTTACGCCCTCAAATTTGGTTTCATCCATGCATCCATCACCATTGGCTTTACAGGCAACATGATACTTAATATTGTCTTTCTTCTGATGATACTCTGTAAGTTTATATACAAACGTTTCGTACCCACCGTAAGCTCCCATAGACTTAGCGCCTACTAAGTAAACATGTTGTACAGCTTTCTTTGATTCCATTCCTCTATCCCATCCTAAATCTTTTTTTCGCAAACAAGCCTACGGCGGATTACTCAATGGTAATCCACCGTAGGCTTGAACTCTCCTTCAATCTTTATTTGTTGCTCCTTTTTTGGGTCAAAACAGAGCTTTCCAAAAAGCCTCCTACATATAACCCCGGATTTTCCGTATCTTGCAGTCTTTTCAACAAATAAAACTTTTGAAGGACAACTCAAGCCTTGAAAACCCTTTAGTTATCGTAGTTTTTCTTGGTTGACCCTATTATATCTCCAGACCCTTTCTTTTCTATCGTTGGAACGGATCGCTGGCGAACACCTGTATATTCTGTTTTTCTGTCATATTCCGCTCTGCTGACATGGTGACCGGATCTGTTGTAACAGGTGACTTTGTGACCGGCCTTTACCATTCGGGTGCATAGTTCTTTTACAACGATTTCTACACCACCTTCCCGGCTGAGTCTTTTCTGTCCAAACATTGCCACCGAAAGTTTCTTCTCCATACTGTTTCTGACCAATTCTTTCTTTTACTTAATTTCTTGATTATTTGTTATAACTTCAAACACCCTCTCCCACCTTTTTCCCGGATCTCTCCGTTTTTTAGGCAGGAATTCTTCGTCACTTCTTCTTCCGACGTAACCAGGCGGTGTTCAGCCTGTAAGAGCCGGCCGGTAAACCGGCTCCCACTTTTTGCTTTCGCATTTATAAAACAACGGTGTAGACCGTATGTTTTCCATTTTCTTATCCTGCAGTTTCACTGGTTTTCTGTTTTTTCTGAAACTGCCTCAGGCATCTTTTCGCTGTATTTCTTGCTGTGTTCAGATACCTGTTGGTTTTGTGTCCGGCTTCGCAGGTGCATTCCTGTGTTTTTTTATCGACAGACACAATATTTGCTCCGCAGACAGCGCAGGTTTCATGTAATCCTTTTGCATTAATATCGATAACCAGGATGCCGGATTGCCATGCTTTGTAAGTGAGGTATTCCCGGATTCTGGTGCTCAGATGAAGGGTGCTGTAATTGCCGGAGGCTTTTTTAACATGTTTTTCATAGGATTCGGCATATTTGGGAAATGCGATGATTCCCACTTCGTGTGCTTTGCAATATTCCACGATTTCCCGGCTGATCTGGTGGGCGTAGTGGCTGTTCAGGTGCTTGATCTGCATCCAGTAACGCTGATTCACCGGTCCTTTGCCATTTTCTCCGTGGGAAGCGTGGGATTTGTCGATATGTTCCACAACTCTCCGGCACTGATTGGTGTAGCAATTTCCACCTTTGAAGTAGCGGACTGCTGCCTCTTTTCCATCAGCTGTCAGAACACTTGCCACGGCAAATACATCTTTCGTTCCAAACTGAACACCGCAGACATTTCTTTCTGCTGCGATACGTTCTTTGATCCCGGATGCATCCTGCACCACTTCTTTAACCGGAACCTGGAGCATCGTGTAGGGATGTTCGTACACCACGGATGGCGACATCAGCTGTCCGTCTTCCGGAAATTCTTTCCCGTACAGGCGGCAGTGCATCCAGTGCCATTCGTCACCAGTCCACACACGCAGTTCCACACCATGGCTGGTCCGTTCCCGAAGGCTGCAGCCGTCAGCAGATGGCTGGTCAGTTCCCGGTACATTCCTTTATAGTAGGTGACCGCCGAATGAAAGGTTTCTGTCTTACCGGCGTATCCACCGGCAGATCTTGTCAGGTAGCTTTTTACAGCTGCAATCGCTGCATTGGCTGCGGATCGACGAAAATACAGCAGGGCATTGTTCCAGGGAAGGGGATATTCCACCTGTTTCCGGGTCCGTCCCGGGATGCTCAGTGTCTCCAGACCGCGCAGGGCATTCTGCGAATTTTCATTCCAGAGTTCGGAGCGTTCCAGATAGAGGTCGTAGTAGAACTTTTGTATCTCGTTATAAAAGTTCTGTGTTGTCTCCAACCATTCCGGATGTTTGCACCGTAATCGCAGCCGCCAGGTTGTGATGGCGTATCCTTGCTTGGTTCCCATGCTGATCTATCCTTCCGTGTTGTTTTTTGCATTCTGAAATGTCGCTTAACTTTCCCTTAAGCGACAAAAAAGGTCTTTCCCCCATAGATTTAGTGGGAAAGACCTTTTTTTGACGATGATTTTGACGGCGAATGAGTGTCAGATCGTCAGCTGGTTGATGTATTCTCTTTTTTGCTCCATGTTACTGTGGACATAAATATCCAGTGTGATTTTTACAGATGAATGTCCCAGAATCTCTGAAAGTGCTTTACTGTCAGCACCTTTTTCGATACATCTGGTTGCGAAACTGTGACGTAAAGAATGAAAAGTCACTGGAGGGAGATCGCATTTTTTCAGGATATTTTTGAATCTTCGCTGGACGTTGCGTGGTTCGGTATAGTGGATTGTACCGGTCATAAGATATTCGTCAGGGGACAGCTGTTGACGTTTCAGAAGTGACAGTAGGTGACGGGGAACGGGAATTGTTCGAAGAGAGGACGTAGATTTGGGTGTGCCGATTATTACTTTTGTTTTGGCATCTTGATGATCCGGAGTAGATTCGGTGTTTCGAATCCTTGAAATCGTGCGGTGAATCTCAAAGGTTTCGTTAGTAAAGTTAAAATCTCCCCCTTTCAGACCACACAGTTCTCCGATCCGGATGCCGGTGTGCATGCAAAGCAAAAGTCCAACAGAAAATACATCTCCCTCCAGATAAAGATACCTTGCAAGAATGGATAATTGACTTGCATCCAGAGTATCATTTATATAGAAGGAACTTTTCGGAAAAGTGAAAGAACGCTTGGTAACCGGCAGCAGGTTTTCGTCTTCTCCATAGCGAAGGATACGTTCCAGCAAAACCACAATATTCCTCACACTGGTTGGAGAGAGATCATTAGTGATTTTGTAATTAATGAATTGCTGGATATGTTCGGATGTGATCATTGAGCTATTGTTAAAATAAGTAAGAATGTGTTTCTGAATCAGTGTCAGGTAACAGCTGTATGTGCTTTCTTTTACCGTGTGCCGGATCGATTCCAGCCACCTGGTGCTGACATCGCAGATATTCATAGATTCTGACGGCGAAATGGTCTTTGCTACAGGAAGTTTTACGATACTATTGATTTTCTTCTCCCTCACTTCCCGATATGATTTTCCATACAAAGAGCCGTAGATAATCTGCCCCTTGGAATTTCTGCCTTTTTCATATCGTGCCTCCCATCTGCCATCTTTTCGCTTATAAATGTTTTCTCCTTTTCTGGCCATCTGTGTCTACTCCTTTTTGCTCAGATTATAATACAAAAGCGAGACGGAAATGACGATGATTTTGACGGCTTATACTGCTTTTTGTCACTATTGGCGAAAAACAAAACGTAATTTCGTGAAAATTTTATGAATAGATTATTTAAAAATAAAAGCACTAACTTGACCATTATAATGAAAAATGATAAAATTGATAATGTTTTAAGAGATATTGGGATAAATCAAGATTAATCCACCGGATCAATCATTGATATCCAACGCAACCGAGAAGTCGCTTAAGGGAAAGTTAAGCGACTTCTTTTATAATTTTACTGCTCACAAATTAATTCATCCCTATATTTCTGTTTCACATCTGGATATTTCTTGTCACCATTTATACAAAATAAAAATGCTATGATAACTGACTATAAAGCTCTTTCAGTTATCATAGCATTTTTGTAATTATACTCTTTACACAAACGGATTATAAAATCTCCCAAATAAGATCGTCACCGTCAGGCTCGCCCCCAGTAGCACAACTCCGAGTCCCAGCACGATAAAATCGTTTCTTGCGAATGACCGTTTCGTATACCAGGTTCTCTTTTTGTGTTTTCCGAATCCCCTCAGTTCCATCGCATTCGAGATCGTATCGATGCGGTTTAAACTGGTGAGGATCAGTGGCAGCAGAATGTTGACAGAGTTTTTCAGTCTTGCGAAAAAGTGTTCTTTTTTTCCAAGTTCCACACCTCTCGCCTGCTGTGCCTGGCTGATGCTGTGGTAGTCTCGCTGGATGTCCGGGATGTAACGCAGGACGATGGCCACGGAATAGCCTACTTTGTAGGAGATACCGATGCTGTTCAGGCTGGCAGCGAATTCACTGGGATTGGTCGCTGAGATAAACAGGATCGCTACCGGCAGTGCCACAAAGTATTTGATGGAAATATTTACCATATAAAACAGCTGCTCCGCTGTCAGATCATACCTCCAGAACAGATGGCAGAGTACATGCCGGGTGCCATACAGTGTTGTTCCCTGATCCGGGTCGAACAAAAAGATGAACAAATTATTCAACAATAGAAAAACAAGCATGAAAATCATCATAAAACGGACTTCTTTGAAGCGGATCTTGCTGAGTTTGAACGCTGAGATACTCACCGCCAAAAGTCCCAGAAGCACCCAGGTGTTGTAGGTGATCATGCTGGCGAAGGTAAATAACAGGAAAAATGCCAGCTTGGTAGTTCCGGTGAGTCTGTGAACTACACTTTCCCTTGGCAGATAATTTAATACCGTATTAGCGGCCATGGCTGCGCACCTCCCGATCTTCTTCGATAAAACATTCCACAAAGGCTTCCGGCGGCGTGATACCTGCACGGTTTGCCAGGGTGAATAAACTGGTTTCCTTCAGAGCCGCCCTCTCAACCAGCTCCCGATTACATAAAACTGCCGCCGCACTGTCATCAGCGATCAGCCGCCCGTCCGCAAAGACAAGTGCCCGCGGTGTATATTCCAGCATCAGATGCATATCATGGGTGATCATCACAACGGTGACACCCTCTTCATTTAATTTTCGCAAAAATTCCATAATTTCTGTATAATGATGAAAATCCTGCCCCGCCGTCGGCTCATCCAGAATGATCAATTCCGGATTCTGTACCAGAACACTGGCGATAGTCACACGTTTTTTCTGTCCGAAACTCAGTGCTGAGATCGGCCAGTTTCGGAACGGATACAGGCCACAGATTTTCAGTGTCTCTTCCACCCGCTCCCGGATCGCAGCCTCGTCCATTCCTGTATTACGAAGACTCAGTGCCACCTCGTCAAAAATCATGGTCTTAGAAATCATCTGGTTTGGATTCTGCATCACGTAGCCGATATGTTTTGCTCTGTGGCGGATATTTTCTGTCAGCAGATCCTTCCCTGCAAAGCGAATCTCTCCCTGATCCGGATCCTCGAAGCCACAGACCAGTTTGGAAAATGTTGATTTCCCGGCTCCGTTCTTTCCTACGATGCTGACCATCTCTCCTTTTCGGATCGTCAGGCTTACATCCTGAAGCGTCCGCTGTCCTTTTGTGTATCCAAAACTCAGGTTTTTCACTTCCAAAAGAGGCTCTCTCTCCGACTCCTGCTTTCCTGCCATACGCGACTGGAACCACTGCTTTAACTGTTTTACATCGTCTTCCGGCAGTGCAACCCTGTCTGCATGGGATGGTTTTTTCTCCGGTGTCAACGTGATTCCGGCATAGCGCATCGCAGTCAGATACAGTGGCTCCCGGATCCCATTTTCAGCAAGAAGATCCGTTGCCAGAAGCTCATCCGAATGCAAATCTGCCAGGATCCTTCCTTCACTGACCAGGATGATCCGATCCACATCTCTCCATAATACATCTTCCAGACGATGTTCGATGATCACTACCGTAGTGTCGGTCTCTTTCTGGATCTCATCGATCAGCTCGATCGTCTGTTTTCCGGTTGCCGGATCCAGATTGGCAAGCGGTTCATCAAATAACAGGATCTTCACCTGATCCACCATAACACCGGCAAGACTGACCCGTTGTTTTTGTCCGCCGGAAAGTTCATGGGGTGCATAGTCAAGATGGTTATTGATTTTTACCAGTTCTGCTACTTTTCGCGTGATCTGATGCATCTCATCCTGGGGCATACAGCTGTTCTCCAGGGAAAACGCGATATCCTCTCCTACAGTCAATCCGATAAACTGTCCGTCCGGATCCTGCAGAACCGTTCCCACATGAGCGGAAAGCTCAAAAATACTGCTTTTTGTGGCATCCACCCCATCGATGATCAGTTCGCCGGTGGCTTTGCCCGGATTGGAACAGGGATTCAGTCCGTTAATACAGCCCGCCAGAGTACTTTTCCCGCAACCGGAGGGACCTGCGATCAGAACTCTCTCACCCGGATAGATATCCAGATTGATATTTATTAAAGTCGGTCGTTTCTGGGCACGATACTGAAAGGAATAATTTTTGAATGAAATAACAGGGGATTGTTTGTTTGTCACGTTTTTCTCTACCTCGTCTTACTATTTACAAAAGAAAAAGCTTTTTCACAAGCCTCTGAGACTTTATGAGAAAGCTTTTTCGTAATCAGCAACTGATTTTATTCCTGATCCAGAGATCCTTTTTTGGCAATGGTCTTTGTGTAAGCCAGGATCAGAAGTCCACCTACTACCACACCGGTGATCGTATTGGATACTGCGGCAAATGCACCCTGTGCAAATACTTTTTTTGCCGGTTCAGCATAAATCAGAATATCCAGTACCGGAGCAACTACAACCCATCCGATGACATGAGCAACTACGTTTGCGATTGCAAATACTGCTGCTTTTGCTTTACCAAAATCACCTTCCTGAACGTTCAGCTTTCTGGCGAATGCTCCTACAACCACACCGACAAATGCAGATGTGATCACCCAGCTCCACCACGGGATTCCACCCCAGGACAGATCCACCAGTGTATGACCGATGAAACCGATCAGACCACCGGCTACCGGACCGTACATAGCAGCCAGCAGAGCCAGTACTGCATACTGAAGACTGATGTTGGTGTTCGGAACCGGGCTCGGGATCGCCACAAAACGTCCCAGCACAAAGAACAGAGCCGCGCCGATACCGATGGCTACCACAGTTTTGATACTGTTATTCTTTTTCATATTCATTTCCTCCCTCGTGTTTTCGCTGCTGCAGGCTCCGGCTTTATCAGAGACCTCAGCAACGCCATATTCTTATATAGTATACGCCGTTTCATGGAAGGTTGTCAACTGTTCTCTGCGTCTTATGTCCGCATGATATCCCGTCTGTGTTACTGTTTACTCCGTTCCAGACATCACGCTGCGCGATACACCAAATCTGTGCTGATCGGTAACTATTCAGTAGCCACTGTCCCGCGAGGTGTTTTGACATGAATATGTCAAAATCCCGAGACATACAAGCCAAAACGCATAGATTCGTGCGATATGGCCCGGGTTTTCTGTGACCTTCGCTCACGAAAAACGCCTCGTGGAATATTACCGGATCGCTGCCACAATCGCCCGTTCCATCACATATGCTGCCAGGGTTCCCGCCACATTCAGATCCGCTTCCACATCTCCTGCGGATGCCGCGTAGATACTGTCGCCGTCTGCCATGGTTCCTACAGGGTTGATGCACCGTGCATAGGCATTTCTGGTCATGGATGCGATCTTGTTCATCTGTGCTTTATTGAACTTTCCGTTAGTGAATACTGCTCCAATCGTTGTATTGCCGGTAAAGAGATTCTCTCTCCTCCCCATCTTCCAGAGTTCTTCGCAACTGTCACCAAAAGACGTTCCATCTGTCGTAAGAAGTCCGGCGATCTTTTTTCCGGTGGATGGATCAAAGATATCCCCCAGTGCATTGACCGCTACGACAGCTGCCATCCGAAGTTCTCCCAGCTCTACGGCATACATACCGAGACCGGATTTCATCGCACGCTCCATGCCACAGATCTTACCTACTGTAGCACCGGTTCCGGCGCCCACACTGCCGCAGGAAGGATTGCCGCCTGCCAGAGCTTTCTCGCAGGCCGCATATCCCATTGCACTGTCCGGCCGGACAGTGGCACTTCCGTAACCCAGGTCATAGATACAGGACTGGCACACCAGCGGAACCCTGGCATAGCCTGTCTCAAACCCGATTCCGTGGTCTTCCAGGCAACGCATCACACCGTCTGCTGCTGCCAGTCCATAGGCGGATCCGCCGGATAGAACGATCGCGTTGATCGGGTTATCCGCTGTAACCGGAGAAGTCAGCGGAGTTTCCCTGGATGCCGGTCCTCCACCACTGATATCCACTCCGACAACCGCACCCTTCTTATCAAATAAAAGTACAGTCACACCGGTTTTTGCCTCGTCACTCTGGACATTACCGATGGAAACCTCCGGCATATCCGTTATTGCTATTTCACGTATTCCCTTCATTACTCTCACTCTCCTGATAAATAGAAATCCTGATACAAGAAGCATGCCGGACTTCCTTCCCGAAATCTTCCGGCATGCTTCTTATCATGTAAAATGTTCTTTTTTGTATCCTCTGATTATTGCTTAGATTCTGTGTAATGCCGCACTCAGCGCTCTTGAGATTGCTCCTGCCAGGATAAAGCAGACGATCGCCTCAATCAGTCCCTGTACACCGACGAATGCCACAACAAAGGTAAACGGGTTACTCACTCCCAGAGATGTCACAAATCCCTGGATATAATCTGTATGATAAAAAATCAGCACAAGCGTACTCATAAAAAACAGAGTGTTCAAAAGCGGGCAGGCAAGACTCGCCACCAGATAGGCACCATTTTTCATTTTTCCGCGGACCGCTTTAAAAATTAGTCCTGTGATCCATCCTTCCAGGAGTCTCGGAACGATACATACCACTGCGGTTCCCAGCGGATTGATGCTGAATAACATGGTTCCGAAAGCACCCATACCGAAGCACTGCATAAAACTGGTGATACCGAATGCCAGTCCGCAGATCGCACCGCCCAAAGGTCCGAGAATCATCGCCCCAACTGCTACCGGTACCGTCAGAAACGTAATAGATAATCCAAGTGTCCGGAAATATCCCAGCGGGGTAAATGCCATAACGAAAATAATGGTCACCATCAGTGCCAGTTCCACCAGATACCGTGTCCGTGATGCATGTGTGTTGTTCATAGTTTCTTTTTTCTCCTCTTCCGTCCGATGAAACGGCATACCACCATAAAATACAGCTATACGTTCCCTGTCTCTCGGCTCATTAAATTATAGAATATTGGGAATAAAACTGAACATCAGATACCTGTGGAAAAACAGACATACAAACAGACAGCTGTATAACATCTGCATATTCATACAGCTTCGGATAAGATTTCATGGATTCTCCGCATAGTTGCCGCCTGTAAATGGTCAGCACCATCATCGTTTCCAAGTTTTTAAAAATATTATCAATATGGTTGATGCGTTTTCACACAGGAATAACGTTCTTTTCTACTATACCATCATTTTCTTAAATAGCAACAAAAATTTCCGGAAAACATTGTATTTCTTTCGAAACATATCGGAACGGAATATCACTTGTTGCTTGCGTAAATCAAAATTGATCCACCGGACCAATTATTGATATGCAACGCAACGAGAGAAACTATGCCTCACGAATTTACTCGTTATGCAACGCAAAAAAGCGGTACCAGAATCTTTCCCGATTCTGATACCACCCGATTTTAATCTTTAATATAATGTTTCTTTTAATTTTGCAATGGTCTGTTCCCAGTCCGGAACAAGCATATCCTGTTTCTTCACATAGATAACTTTATACATATTATCATATGGAATACGGTCTTTTACCAGTTTGTACTGTAACAGGGATGGAGACTTCGCAAGCAGAGACCACATCTCATCTTCCGGGATGTTATGAGTTACCAGCGGAAGAACATCTTCAGCAAAACTGTACAGTTCCGGAAGGCTCATATCCTTGATCTTTTCCATCATCTTGGTCAGAACGGTTCTCTGACGTTCGGTACGCTGATAATCGGCATTACCGACATAACGGATACGCGCATAGGCTACTGCCTGTATACCGGAGCAGGTCTTTGTCCCACCTTTTATAAAGTAATAGCTGTTTGGATCCAACTTTCTCAGATTGCACATCTCTGTGATGTAATTATTGGCAACTCTCACTTCATCATCGGAAAGTGTCAGTTCCACACCACCCAGCTTGTCAATGATATCGATCATGCTGTTAAAATCAACAGATACATAACGATCCACCTGAACCTTATAGTTCTGTGTCACTGTTTCCAGAAGCAGCGGACCGGCACCATTGGCATGGGCTGCATTCAGTTTTCTCATACCGATACCGGGAATATTCACATAGGTATCACGCATCAGAGAAATCATGCTGATCTGCTTTTTCTCATAATTCAGAGACATCAGGATCATACTGTCTGAGTTTCCTGCCCAGGACTTGTCACGGCGGTCAACCCCTACCAGCAAAACGTTATATACATTTCCGTCATTTGTAACCGGTTCTGAATCGGCAAACTCGGCCAGTTTTGCATCCAGTTCCTGTTGTTCTTCGTCCGATAAAACTTCTCCGGTTGCATCTTCCGGATTCACTTCATCTTCAGCAGTTGTATCTTCCCCTACGTTTGTAAAGTCTTTCATCGCATCTTCATCCGATGTGTAATTACTGGATCTGTAGAATCCATGAGTAACTCCGTAAACAGCTCCGACCGCACCCAGGATCAGAACTACGATCACTACAAAAGCAATCAGCAGAGCTTTTTTCTTTGATGAATGTTTTTTCATAATTTTTCCTCATTTGTACTGTCGCATCGCAACAGTTCCGTTACTGGACCACGATTGTCAGTTTTGCTTCGTTGGAACGGTTTCCGTCCGTATCAACGACGTAATACGTCTGCTCATAAGTGCCTGGAGTGTCTTTATCGAATGTGTCTCCAGAAATCTCGATCCGTTTGTACAGAGTTTCTTTGCTGTCCTTATCATCCGTTACACTTTCCACATAAGAGATACGGTTAATCGACTCTCCTTTTTTGATCGTCACACGGTTTGTTGACAGTTTGATCCTAGGAGCTTCCGCCGAAAGATTATCTGTGGAATCGTCTTCCTCACTGTCATCTTCTGATGTTGTGTCAGCGCTTGCCTCCTTCGTGTCAGATCCGGTATCCGGTGTCACTGACGGAGTCGGAGTTGGCGTATCTGTCGCTTCCGGTGTTGCAGAAGGCTGTGCATCTGCACTCTCATCTGTTGCCGTTTTCTCTGTGGCATCTGATGTTGCTGCCTGGTCATCTGCAGCCGCACGATACGTTACTACTTTATTTGCTTTTCCCACATTGTTGCGGGAGTCTCTTGCAACATATACAATCGTAGCAGTCTGTCCGTCTTCGTTGGGATATACGCTCTCAACAACCAGGCTTTCTGTCACATCACCATCTTTATTATCTGTCGCTGTCACTCCGTCCAGAAGTCCGTCATAGCTGTCACCTGCTGTATACACGATCTCGTTATCCTGGAACTGGATCTCCGGCGGCGTATTGTCTTCCGAAAACTTCATAAAACCCACAAAGCCCACCAGTCCAAGACACAGAATCATCATAATTGCTATGATACCTTTTTTCATTTCTTTTTCCACGCCTTCCTCTGTTTAATCTTCATGTCCATACTTGCCGTATTTTCCATATTTTCCATAGTATTTGCCATAATATTTACCGTAGTAGCCCTGTTTGGACATATCTACTTTATTCAGAACAACACCAAGGATCGGACAGTTACTCTTTTCCAGCTGCTGCTTTACGTCCTGTGCAAACCGATAACTGATCACACCGGATTCGATGACGATCATCGCACCATCACATTCTTCCGCGATAATC
>ERZ827488.1577-NODE-1577-length-26392-cov-4.450773_pt1 | contig 26392 bp, 18 predicted proteins | sample MGYA00519771_ERZ827488 | MGnify/ENA primary metagenome ERZ827488 (study PRJEB31778, sample SAMEA3449323) | human gut metagenome | biome: human gut; feature: human-associated habitat; material: faeces | place: United Kingdom | collected 2010/2012 ... | reverse complement strand
TGCGCACCGTGACCGTTACCAGAAGATCTCCGTTCGGACCGCCGTTGGAACCGGCGTTGCCCTCTTCGCGCACACGGAACGACTGCCCGTTGTCGATGCCCGCAGGGACAGAGACCTTGATCGTCTTCGTATGGCGCACCTTGCCCTTGCCCTTACAGGTCTGGCAAGGGTCCTTGATGATTTTGCCTGCGCCGCCGCACTTCGGGCACGGCTGCTGCGACTGCATCGTCATGCCCATGAAGTTCTGCTGCGTGCGCACCGTACCGGTGCCGCGGCAATACGTACAGGTTTCCGGCTGCGCGCCGTCCTTGCAGCCTGAGCCGTGACACGTCGGACACGACTCGATGCGCGAATACGTAATCTGCTGCTCGCAGCCGAACGCCGCATCCTCAAAGCTGATTTCAATTTCCGCAACGACATTCTGCCCCTTGCTGGGACCCGATCTGCGCGCGGAAGAGGCGCTGGCACCGCCGCCGAAGAAGTCGCCGAAAATATCGCCGAGATCTCCGAAGCCGCCGAAGCCGCCAAACCCGCCGAATCCTGCGCCCGCGCCTGCGTTCGGGTTGAAGTTCGGGTCGACGCCCGCAAAGCCGTACTGATCGTACCGCGCCTTTTTGTCCGCGTCGGACAGGACCTCATACGCCTCGTTGACTTCCTTGAATTTTTCCTCTGCCGATTTATCGCCGGGGTTCTGGTCCGGGTGGTACTTCATGGCAAGCTTCCGGTAAGCCTTCTTGATCTCCGCATCGGATGCGTTTTTCTCGACGCCCAGAACCTCATAATAATCTCGTTTGTTTTGATCTGCCATATCGTTTCACCTCTTTGTCAGGTGTTCAGACAAGCCAAGCGGGGCGGATTGCTCCGCCCCATGGCTGATGCATCAGAACTTAGACCTCTTCGTAGTCTGCGTCGACCACGCCGTCGTCGCCCGGCTTGTTGCCGTCCTGCGGACCGCAGCTGCCGCAATCGCCGCCGCAATTTGCGTTCGGATCGCCCTGCGGCGCAGCGTTCTTATAGAGCTTCTCGGAGACGGCATAGAACGCTTTCTGAACCTCGTCGGTCGCTGCCTTGATTGCCGCGACGTCGGTGCCCTTCTGAGCTTCCTTCAGCTTTTCGATGGCTGCGAGGACCGGCGCCTTGTCGCTCTCGGTGACCTTGTCGCCCATCTCGTTCAGGGTCTTTTCGGACTGATAGATGATCTGATCGGCTGCGTTGCGGGTATCGACCTCGTCCTTGCGCGCCTTATCCTCTGCCGCATACTGCTCGGCTTCCTTGACTGCCTTGTCGATGTCTTCCTTCGACAGGTTCGAAGAAGCGGTGATGGTGATCTTCTGCTCAGCGCCCGTGCCGAGGTCCTTTGCCGAGACATTCACGATGCCGTTGGCGTCGATGTCGAACGTGACCTCGATCTGCGGCACGCCGCGGCGGGCCGGGGCGATGCCGTCGAGCTGGAAGCGGCCGAGGCTCTTGTTGTAAGCGGCCATCTCACGCTCGCCCTGCAGGACGTTGACCTCGACAGAGGTCTGGTTGTCGGCCGCGGTGGAGAACACCTGGCTCTTCTTGGTCGGGATGGTGGTGTTGCGCTCGATGAGCTTCGTGCACACGCCGCCGAGGGTCTCGATGCCGAGGGACAGCGGGGTCACGTCGAGCAGGACCACGCCCGCGACGTCGCCGCCGAGCACGCCGCCCTGGATGGCAGCACCGTCGGCCACGCACTCATCGGGGTTGATGCCCTTGAAGCCTTCCTTGCCGGTGAGCTTCTTGACCATTTCCTGCACGGCCGGGACACGGCTGGAGCCGCCGACGAGCAGGACCTTCGTCAGGTCGGACGCGGTGATGCCGGCGTCGCTCATGGCCTGACGCACCGGGCCGGCGGTCTTTTCGACGAGGTGAGCGGTCAGCTCGTTGAACTTGGCGCGCGTGAGCGTCACGTCCAGGTGCTTCGGGCCGGTCGCGTCTGCCGTGATGTACGGCAGATTGATGTTCGTGCTCGTCACGCCGGACAGCTCGATCTTCGCCTTCTCGGCGGCTTCCTTCAGGCGCTGCATGGCCACACGGTCGCCGGACAGGTCGATGCCGTCGCTCTTCTTGAACTCCTCGACGAGGTAGTTGGTGATGCACTGGTCGAAGTCATCGCCGCCGAGGCGGTTGTTGCCGGCCGTGGCCAGCACTTCGATGACGCCGTCGCCGATCTCCAGCACGGAGACGTCGAACGTGCCGCCGCCGAGGTCGTAGACCATGATCTTCTGGTCGGTCTCTTTATCGAGGCCGTAGGCCAGCGCGGCCGCCGTCGGCTCGTTGATGATACGCTTGACGTCGAGGCCGGCGATCTTGCCGGCGTCCTTGGTCGCCTGGCGCTGTGCGTCGGTGAAGTAGGCCGGCACGGTGATGACGGCTTCGGTCACGGGCTCGCCGAGATAGGCTTCCGCATCGGCTTTCAGCTTCTGCAGGATCATGGCGCTGATCTCCTGCGGGGTGAACTTCTTGCCGTCGATGGTGACTTTATAATCCGAGCCCATCTCGCGCTTGATCGAGCTGATCGTGCGGTCCGGGTTCGTGACGGCCTGACGCTTTGCCACCTGGCCGACCATACGCTCGCCGGTCTTGGAGAACGCGACGACGGACGGGGTGGTGCGATGACCTTCCGCGTTGGGGATGACGGTCGCTTCGCCGCCCTCCATGACGGAGACGCAGCTGTTGGTGGTGCCAAGGTCGATACCGATAATTTTACTCATAATGATTTCCTCCTGTATTGAAAGCAGATTGTGTATACAAATTTATATTGGAATCAGTTTGCGACTTTCACGACGGAATACCGCAGCACGCGGTCGCCGATGCAAAAGCCCTTTTCAAACTCTTCCACGACAACGCCCTCGCCGTAGGCATCATCCTCGATGTGCATGACGGCGTTGTGGCGGTTGGCGTCAAACGGTTGGCCGACGGCTTCGATCGCCGTCACACCGAGCTGATTGAGCGCGGTGTTGTACTGGTTCATGATGCCCTCAAGCCCCTTGCGGGCGGGGTCATCGTCCGGTGTCTGCGCCAGGGCGCGGGACAGACTGTCGTACACCGGCAGGAACTTTTTGAGCGTGTCGCAGCGGACGTCCGCGTAGATCGCTTCGCGCTCGCGGGTGCTGCGGCGGCGGTAGTTGTCATATTCGGCGAGCAGGCGGAGGTACTTGTCTTTCTCCGCCGCGAGATCGGCCTCGATCTCTTTTTTCGTCTCTTTCTTTTCCTTGGGTTCCTTTTCTTTTTTGGTTTCCTTCTTGTCGGCCTTCTTGCCGTCCTGCTTTGCCGGAGTTTCTTCGGTCTCGGCGGCCGGGGCGGCCGTATCGGTCTTTACGTCTTCAGCGGCCGGAGCCGTCTCCGGCGCCGTCTGCTTCGGGTCGTTCGTTTTCGTGCTCATCTGTATCGTCTCCCTTGATAATCAGCTTGTTGTCCAGCCCGGGGGGCGGAAGCGTGCCGCCGCCGAGCAGCTTGGAAAGGCCGGCCGCAATGAAGCTGAGCTTCGCGGCGACCTTGGAATAGTCCATGCGCGTCGGGCCGACCACGCCGATCAGGCCCCGCATATTTTCGCCCGCGTCATACGTCGCGAGCACGACGCTGCTGTCGCGCAGCTCCTCGGCCACATTCTCCGGGCCGATGAGTACGCGCACCTCGTTGTCGCCGCCGAGCTGCTCCATCGGGATGTCGAGCAGGTTGCTGCCGTCGGACAGGTAGCTCATGAGGCGGTGCGCCTTGTCGGGGTCGCGGAACTCCGGCTGGTGCAGCAGCTGCGACTCGCCGACGAGGTAGGTCTGCGCGGCGCCCGCGCCCGTGAGCACCTCAATGGCGAAGGCCGCGATCACGGCCGTGATGCCGAGGTTGTCCTGCGCGGCGCGCTCCGCCGAGCGGATCAGCACCGGGGTGATGTCGCCCTCGCGGATGCCGGTGAAGTGGGCGTTAAAGACGGTGGCGAGCTTCTGGATCATGCTCTGCTCGGCCGAGACCGGCAGGTGCACGAGCTTGTTTTTCACCGTGTCGTCGCTCAGCAGCAGCACGATGATGAAGCTGTTCGCGTCGAGATAGATCAGGTCGAAGCGGCGGATGGTCACGCCGGCGCTCGTCGTGAGCGTCACGGCGGGGTAGTTCGTCAGCTGCGAGGCGAGGCGGCTCGCGTCCGTCATGAGTTCGCCGCGCTGGTGGCGGCCCGTCAGACTCTGCATGATGGCCTGCGTCTCTTCCGCGGTGAGGTCCTTGTGCTCCATGAGCTCGTTGACGTACATCCGGTAGCCGAGCGGCGTGGGCACGCGGCCCGCCGACGTGTGCGGCTGCTCGAGATAGCCCATGGCGACCAGCTCCGCAAGCTCGTTGCGGATCGTGGCCGAGGAACAGCCGAGGTCCGCGCTCGCGGCGATGGCCTTTGAGCCGACCGGCTCCGCCGTGCGGATGTATTCCTCGATGACCGCGGCAAGTATTTTCTTTTTGCGGCTGCTGATGTCCATGATCTCCTCCGCTGGCACTCGGAGCTGCCGACTGTTGGCACTCCTGACCTTCGAGTGCTAATTTACACCCCGCCGCCCGGAAAGTCAAGTGCTTTTCCTATATTATTGATAGATTGTTCATAATTATTTTCCCGGCCGTTTCGGGGCGGGGGAGCGGGCGGTTTTACAGCGGGTGGTCCGGCTCGGACGCACCCATTTCCCAGTCGGCCGGCGCCTGCGCGCGTGCGATCAGGCCGCGCACCTTGCCGACCGGCATGTGCAGCTCCGCCGCGATCTCCTCGGCGCTCGGGTCGCGGCCGAGCGCATGCCGGAACTGCCGGTAGACGCGGATGACCCGGTTCACCTCCGGGGACTCATACATGGAAAGGACGCGGAGCAGACACCCCGGGTCGGTCATGTCCGCGGCCGCGTCCGACGCCTGCGCGGGGGGTTCCTCGAACGCTATGTCGATGTTCAGGCGCTCGATCCGGTCGTAGAACCGCTCCGTCTCCTCGAGCGAGAGATCCAGCTCCTCGAGCGTCAGGAGGTCCCCGATCGTGAGCGCGCCCGCCTGCCTGCCCTTTTCCACGAGCGCGTCGAGCCTTTGCGCCGCGGTGCGGTCTTTCTGTTCCATGTTTATCACCGTTTCCTTTCATTCCTTGCGCTGCGTTGCAAAATCCGGGCGCGGCGGGTTGACCCGCCGCGCCCGGATGCGCTGTCATATCCGGATTCAGTTCAGAAAATCGCGCAGCTTCTTGCTGCGGCTGGGGTGGCGGAGCTTGCGCAGGGCCTTCGCCTCGATCTGGCGGATGCGCTCACGCGTGACGTTGAACTCCTTGCCGACCTCCTCGAGCGTGCGGGTGCGGCCGTCAACGATGCCGAAGCGCAGCTCGAGCACCTTCTTCTCGCGCGGGGTGAGCGTGTCGAGCACCTCCATGAGCTGCTCCTTGAGCAGCGAGAAGCTCGCCGCCTCGCTCGGCTCGGACGCGTCCTCGTCGGGGATGAAGTCGCCGAGGTGGGAGTCCTCCTCCTCGCCGATCGGCGTCTCGAGCGACACCGGCTCCTGCGCGATCTTGAGAATGTCGCGCACCTTATCGACCGGCATGTTCATCTCCGCCGCGATCTCCTCGGCGCTCGGGTCGTGGCCGAGCTCCTGCAGGAGCTGACGGGAGACGCGGATGACCTTGTTGATCGTCTCGACCATGTGCACGGGGATGCGGATCGTGCGTGCCTGGTCCGCGATGGCGCGGGTGATGGCCTGCCGGATCCACCACGTGGCATAGGTGGAGAACTTGTAGCCCTTCGTGTAGTCGAACTTCTCGACGGCCTTGATGAGGCCGAGGTTGCCCTCCTGAATGAGGTCGAGAAACAGCATGCCGCGGCCGACATAGCGCTTGGCGATCGACACGACCAGACGCAGGTTTGCCTCCTCCATGCGGTGCTTGGCCTCCGCGTCGCCCTCGGCCATGCGCTTGGCCAGCTCCTGCTCCTCCTCCGGGGTGAGCAGCGGCACCTTGCCGATCTCCTTGAGGTACATGCGCACCGGGTCGTCGGTCGAGAACGTGTCGGCCATGGCCTCGGTCTCGTTCATCTCTTCCTCGGTGACTTCCTCGATCTCCTCGAGCTCCTCGAGCTCGGGCAGCGCGTCCTCGTCCACCGGGGGCAGCGCATCGTCGCTCAGCACGTCGATGTTCAGGCTCTCGAGCCGGTCATAGAACTTTTCCGTCTCCTCGTTCGAGAGGTTCATGTCCTCGAGCACCATGAGGTCCTTGCTCGAGAGCTTGCCAGCCTTTTTGCCCTTTTCCACCAGATCATTGAGTTTTTCCTCCGTGGTTTTTTCCGATTCCGGTTTTTCGGCTGCGGACACGTCCTCCGCAGAGGCTGCCGCGGGCTTGTCCGCGGTCTCCGCCTGCTTGGCGTCGTCCGCTGCGAGCAGCGCATCCGCCATGGCGTCCAGTTCTTCGGCCGAGAGGTTGTTAAGTTCTTTCTGTTCCATCTTTACCACCATACCCTTTATGTTCTTTGAGTTGCTTTGCAAAGGCCAGCAGGTCCGCCTCCGACGACGCTGCGCCGGCGGTGGCCTGGGTCTGAAGGATGCTTATGTAATCGTCGAGCGCGCGCGCGCCGTTGGAAAGCTCCGCCGGCTGCTGGATGATGCCGGTCAGCAGGGCCAGCTCGTCCGGGCTCAGCTCGCCCGAGAGCGCCGCGATCTGCACCGTGCCCGTGCCGCCGTGGGCGAGCAGGACGGTGTAAATGTGCCGCAGCTCCGGCGAGGAAAACTGCGCCGCGTCCGGCACGTTTGCCCGGCCGCGGAACAGGCCGGGGTCGAGATACAATAATTTAATGATGCCCTGTTCGGCGGCTGCCGAGCGGGGATTGTCGAAGCGGATGCTCCGCCCGGGCGGCTGCATCGCCGTCGCGGGGCGCAGCAGGTCGCGCTCGCGCTCCTTGCGCGCGCGGCTGAGCCGCCGCTTGCGCTGGCGCTGCACCTCGTCGGTCACGACTGCGGCGGGCATGCCCGCCGTCTCCGCGACGCGCATGGCGTACACCTCGCGCTCGACGCTGCTGGGCAGCTCGGCCACTACGCCCGCCGCCTCCTTGACGAAGGCCACGCGCTGCTCGTCGATCTTGAGGTCATACTTGCGCTGCACGGCGCCGAGCCGGTAGTCGATGTGGTTTTCCGACTGTTCAAGCAGGTTGCGGAACGCGTCCGCGCCGAAGGTCTTGATATATTCGTCGGGGTCCTTCGCACCCTGCATCTGCAGGACACGCACGCGCACCTCGAGCTTTTCGAGGATGCCGATCGCGCGCTGCGACGCCTTCTGCCCCGCGCCGTCGTTGTCGTAGGCGATGACGATCTCGCCCGTGTAGCGCGACAGGAGCCGCGCCTGCTCCGGCGTGAGCGACGTGCCGAGTGAGGCGACCGCGCTGTCAAACCCCGCCTGGTGCAGGCTCGCCACGTCGATGTTGCCCTCTGCCAGTATGATATACCCGCATTTCGACTTTTTAGCCAAATTGAGCGCGAACAAATTGTGGCTCTTGCTGAAAACGATGGTTTCCGGGCTGTTCATGTACTTGGGTTCCCCGTCGCCGAGGATGCGCCCGGAGAAGCCGATGACGTTGCCGCGCACGTCGATGACAGGGAACATGAGCCGGTTGCGGAACGTGTCGTACACGCCGCCGGAGCGGCCGTGGCGCACGAGCCCGCCGTCAAAGAGCTCCTGCTCGGAGTAGCCGAGCGCTTTCATCGCGCGCACGAGACTGTCCCACGTGTCGGGCGCAAAGCCGAGGCCGAAGCGCGTCACGGTCTGCGCCGTGAGCTGCCGGCGGGCGAGATAGTCCCGCGCCGGCTGGCCGGCCGGGGTCTTGAGCTGCGCGTGGAAAAAGCGCGCCGCGTCCCGGTTGAGCGCGAGCAGGCGCTGGCGCTTTTTCGCGCCGGGGTCGTCCGACTGCTCGGGCAGCTGCATGCCCGCACGGTTGGCCAGAAAGGCCACCGCCTCCGGGAACGAGAGATTCTCGATCTCCATGATGAAGCTGATGACGCTGCCGCCCTTGCCGCAGCCGAAGCAGTGGTAGATCTGCTTGTCCGGCGAGACGGAGAACGACGGCGTCTTTTCGCTGTGAAACGGGCAGAGCCCGAAGAGGTTCGACCCGCTCTTTTTCGTCAGGCGCACGTAGCTGCTCACGACGTCCACGATGTCGTTGCGCTCGGCGAGCTCCTGCAGAAAGGATTCCGGAAAGGCCACGCGCGTCACCTTCTTTCTGTGGTTTCCGTTGGATGTACTTCCTTATTTGATGGTCCATGCGGCGGGGATGAAGAGTTCCGAGTACACCTCCAGCGCGTAGCTGTCGGTCATGCCGGACACATAGTCGCACACCGCGCGCTGCGGCCCCTCGTCGTCCGCGATGGACTGATAGACCGCCGGGAGCTCGTCGATGCGGTTGACATAATATTCCCAGATGCTCCCGAGGATATTCTGCACCTTGCGCTCCTCGCCCTTGGCGATGGGGTTGTAGTACACGCCCTCATACATGAAGGTCGTGAACACGTCCACGGCCTCGCGCATATCGGGCGACATGCGCAGTTCCCCGTCGCCGCTGTGGGCGATGATGTCCGTGAGGATGGAGTTGATGCGCACGCTGTTGCGCTCGCCCACGCGCTCGCGCACGATGGCGGGCACGTCCTCCGGCTGCACGATGCCGCCGCGCATGGCGTCGTCGAGGTCGTGATTGATGTAGGCCACGCGGTCGGCCAGGCGCACGACGTCGGCCTCGAGCGTGCCGCGCGGCTGCCCGGTCGTGTGGTTGAGGATGCCGATGCGTGTCTCGTTGCAGAGGTTCAGGCCGCGGCCGTCGCGCTCGATGCGGTCGACGACGCGCAGGCTCTGCTCATAGTGCCGGAAGCCGACGCCGGTGTAGATCGCGTTGAGCGCGCGCTCCCCCGCGTGGCCGAACGGCGTGTGGCCGAGGTCGTGCCCGAGGCTGATGGCCTCGGTGAGGTCCTCATTGAGTTCGAGCGCGCGGGCGATCGTGCGCGCGAGGCGCGCGACCTCGAGCGTGTGCGTCAGGCGCGTGCGGTAATGGTCGCCCTCCGGGCGCAGGAACACCTGCGTCTTGTGCTTCAGGCGGCGGAACGATTTCGAGTGCGTGATGCGGTCCACGTCGCGCTGGAAGCACGTGCGCATCTCACACGGCGGCTCGGGCGCCGGGCGGCCGGTGGACTGCGTGCTCAGCAGGCCGTGCGGGCCGATGAACAGCGCCTCGGCGGCTTCGCGTTTTTCTCTCGGGCAGGGCACAGGGATCCCTCCGTTTCCACAAAAAATCGATGTTTGCGGCCGGAGCGCCTTGCGCCATTTCCGGCTGCAATATTCTTATACGACATTGCTGTGCATTTCCCTCTTTTTTTTGAAAAATGCAGAGAAAAAAATTTTAAAATCGAGTGCTAATTTTTTAACCGGAGTTTGGCCGCGGTTTTCTGCCCATTTTCTGCGGATTTTGGGATTGGATATGTATGCGTCAAGCAGAATGTTTATGCGTTTTTTAAGAAAAGGAATGGGGGCACGCACCGTAAGGCAAGGTCTGACGCGGATGCGGGAATACATCGCCTGCGTAAGGGGAGGCGGCACGGTGCTCTGCACCGTGCCGGAGGGGGTGCAGATACCGGATGTGGTACAAGAATGAGCGTGTCAATCCCTCAGTCAGCCTTGCGGCTGCCAGCTCCCTTTGCACAAGGGAGCCGAGGGTGCGGGACGGACACGCGGTGCGATACCGGTGCCGCTGGAGGCAGCCGCAGCCTTTCCACCTCGTCCGGCGAGCGGAGCTCGCCACCTTCTCGGCAAGGAGAAGGCATCGCCTTACGGCGATGCAGGATGTGAACCGAGGCGGGCCTTGCCCCCTCGGGTTTCCCCCGCGGCTCGAATATCTTGAAACCACCTATCATTCGTGCCGCAAGGGGACGGCCTGAAAGGCGCGCGGCGGCACGAAAGCCCTCCTGGTTGGGAGGGCTTTGTGATGCCTTATGTCATTCACCGTGCGGTGCGCATATGTACTGCTGCACACCCGCCGCTCACAGGCCGGAGCCGGCGAGGGGGACGGCGCGCTCCGTCTCGCCGACCGGGCGCACGGCGCAGCGGCCGGCGGTCAGGTCGCGCACCTGCGCGGAAAAGGCCTCGCCGGCTTCCTCCGGCAGCAGGGCGCAGACCGTCACGGCGGCGGCATACTGCGTCTCCTGCACGACGCCGCCGAGCGCGGCGACGGCCGCGCGCACCGGCTCATAGAGCGCGTATGGCGTGCTGACCTCGCAGGCGAGCCAGCGGCGCACCTCCGAGATGCCGGCGTCGGCGAGCGCGTCGGCCGCGGCGGCGGTATATGCCCGCAGCAGGCCGCCCGTGCCGAGCAGCACGCCGCCGAAATAGCGCGTGACGACGCAGACGACATTCGTCACGCCTGCGCGGCGGAACACCTCCAGCATCGGGATGCCGGCCGTGCCCTGCGGCTCGCCGTCGTCGGAGTAGCGCTCGGTGCCGTCGCGCAGCAGGTAGCACCAGCAGTTGTGCCGCGCGTCGTGATACTGCTTCTTGCACGCGGCGATGACCGCGCGCGCCTCGTCCTCGGAGCCGACCGGCTGCACGAGGCCCAGAAAGCGCGAGCGCTTGTCCACGTACTCCGACGCGCCGGATTTTGTCGGGATGCGGTAGCTGTCCATATTACTCCTCCTCGCCCGGAAGGACGAACGGCTCGAGCCGCGGCCACTGCTCCGGATGGATGATGACCTCGAGCGCGATGCCGTCGTCGCGGTAGTCGGTGCGCAGCACGGCGCAGTCGCGGTGCAGCGTCTCGAGCAGCGCGCCCTGCGCATACGGCAGCAGCAGCGTCACATGGTGGTCGGCCCGGCCGAGAATGGCGCGCACGCGCTCGGTCAGTTCCGCCGCGCCCTCACCGCTGCGGGCCGAGATGCAGACGATATTCTCCCCGTGCGGCAGGATGCCGAGGTAGGCATCGCACTTATTGAACACGCGGATGCACGGCGTCTGCGCCGCGCCGAGCTGGTCGATGAGCCGGTCGACGACGGCGGCCTGCGCCTCCCACTCGGGGTTCGAGAGGTCGATCACGTGCAGCAGCACATCGGCATACGTCAGCTCCTCGAGCGTGGCCTTGAACGCCTCGACCAGGTGCGTCGGCAGCTTGCGGATGAAGCCGACCGTGTCCGAGAGCAGCACCTCCTGCGCGGCGTCGATGCGCCAGCGGCGGGTCGTGGTGTCGAGCGTGTCGAACAGGCGGTCGTTGGCCGGGATGTCCGACCCCGTCAGGCAGTTGAGCAGCGTGGATTTGCCGGCGTTCGTGTAGCCGACGAGGGCCACGACCGGCAGGGCGTTTTTCTCGCGGCGGCGGCGCTGCGTGCGGCGGATCTTGCGCACGTCCTCGAGTTCCTGCTGCAGCTTCTGGATCTTGCGGCGGATGTGGCGGCGGTCGGTCTCGAGCTGCGTTTCGCCGGGGCCGCGCGTGCCGATCGGCGACGAGCCGCCCGAGGCTGTCTGCCGCACAAGGTGAGTCCACATGCCCGTCAGGCGCGGCAGCAGGTACTGATACTGCGCCAGCTCCACCTGCAGCTGGCCCTCGCGCGTCTGGGCGCGCTGGGCAAAGATGTCGAGGATCAGGCCCGAGCGGTCGAGCACGCGCACGCCGAGTTCTTCCTCCAGCACGCGCATCTGCGACGGGGAGAGCTCGTTGTCAAACACCGCGAGGTCGCAGTCGTTGGCGAGAATGAGCTCGCGCAGCTCCGCCACCTTGCCCTCGCCGAGGAAGGTGCGCGGGTCGGGTGTGGGCTTATTCTGCAGCAGCGTCACGACGGGCTGGCCGCCGGCCGTCTCCACGAGCGCGGCGAGCTCGGCAAGGGAAATGTCCGTCGAGCGCTCGCGCGCATCCATGCTCGCTGCGGCGAGACCCGCCAGCGCGGCGCGTTCGATCTTCTGTTCGGTAGATTGCATAGGGGTCATCCTTTGAAATGAATATTAATCGGTTTTGGGCTGAAATGGCGGGCGTGTCCTGTCACGCGTGACGTAGCAGCGGCGTCACGTGGCACCGTACCATACCGTACCGTACAGTACCGTAGCGTATCCTACGCTGCAGGAAGAACCCACGCTATCAGCATATCTTACCCTGTCTCTCTCAAAGAAAGCCAAGGGGAAAGAAAGCAGCTGTGGAAAACCGGCGGGAATGTGGAAAAGTCTGTGGAAAACTCGAATTCTGCGAAATTGGCAAATCTTGCTTGACAAGTTATGCAAAAGCATACTAGACTGGAAGTGGGGCAAACGACCGGGCCGTTCACGACGGGGGCAGCGGCTCCGTGCTCTCGGCGGTATCCGGCACCGTGGGCGCGGCGAAGCGCTGCACGCCCCAGATGCCGACGAGGATGGCGGCCGAGGCCACGGCGCTGACCCAGCCGAACGGCTCGTGCAGGAGGAGCACCCCGGCGAGCACGGACACGACGGTCGAGAAGTTGATGAGCGCTGCGGTGCGCGCGACGGGCAGCACCTCCAGCGCCCGGTTGAGCGCAAGGTAGGACAGCACCGAGGCCACCACGCTCAAAAACACGATGGCGAGCGCGAACGGCGCGTGCGTCATCGGCAGCACGACGGCGCTCAGGTCGTGCCGGTGCTCGAGCACGGAGAGGACCCCAAACGCGGCGGCGCCCATGCCGCAGGTGATGTACGTGCGCTCAAAGGCGGTGAAGCTGCCCGAGCACGCGCGGCAGACCACTATGTAGCCCGCGCCGGCAAAGACCGTGCCGAGCAGGATGAGAAAGCCGAGGAAGCTCCCCGCGCCGATGCCGGTGGCGTAGACGGCCAGCACGATCACCCCCGCGACGGAGAGGACTGAGAACACGACCTGCTGCCACGTGGCCTTCTCGTGCAGAAAGGCCGCCCCGTAGACGAGCGAGCACAGCGGGATGAGCGCGACCATGACGCCGGAAAACGACGTGCTCGTGAGCTTGAGCCCATACTGCTCGCAGGGGAAGTAGAGCACGGGCTCGAACAGGCCGGCCAGCAGCACGGGCCAGAGCCTGCGGCCGCGCAGGCGCACGGGGAAGCGCCCCGTCAGGCGCAGCAGATTCAGCAGCACGAACGCCAGCGCGAAGCGCCAGAACAGCAGCACGAACGGCGTGCCGTAATCCTGCGCGATGCGTGAAGCGAGGAACGTGAAGCCCCAGATGAAATACGTGAACGCGGCGAGCCAGAACGCGCCCGCCGCCGAGAGGGTGCGGTGCAAGGGGATCAGCCTTCTTTCTCGGTGGTGAAGGTGAGGTTGACCCCGTCGGAGCGGCAGACGATGGTACCGTTGAGGTCCGTGCGGTAGACGGTCACGTCCGCGTCGCGCAGGCGGCTGAGCGTGTCGTCGTGCGGGTGGCCGTACTCATTGTTTGCGCCGCAGCTGATGACGGCGTACTTCGGCTGCGCCTCGTACAGCAGGCGGTAGCCCGTGGAGGTATGGCTGCCGTGGTGGCCGGCCTTGATGACGTCGCAGCGGACGTTTTCGCCCGCGTCGAGCACGTCCGTCTCGCTCTCGTACTCGGCGTCGCCGGTGAAGAGGAAGGCGTTGCTGCCGTAGTCCACGCGCAGGATGAGGCTCTGGTTATTGACGTCGCTGTAGTGCTTTTGCGGGCCGAGGACGGTCACGGTCGCGCTGCCGAGGGGGAACGTATCGCCCACGTCCGGCACGGTGATGGCGAGGTTCGCCGTCTCGGCCGTGCGCATGACGCGCTGGAACGCGCCGTTGCTGCTCGAGGTGACGGAGCTGTAGAGCGTGCGCACCGGGAAGGCCGCGATGACGGCCCGCATGCCGCCGCAGTGGTCGGCGTGCGCGTGCGTGCAGATGAGGTAGTCGATGGCCGTCACGCCGTGCTGCTTGAGGTAGGCCGTGATCTTGTTGGCCTGGTTGCCCTCGGCCGCGTCGATGAGCATGACCTGCCCGTCGCACTGCAGCAGGGTACAGTCGCCCTGGCCGACGTCAAGATACGTCACGGTCAGCCCGTCGCCGGGCAGGGGCGTGGGTGCGGCCGTGGCGGTGACGCCGGGGGCGGCCGTCGCGGCGGGGTCGGCGGTCACATGGTCGCGGCCGTAGCCGAACCAGGTAGCGAGGCACGCGATGATGAGCGCGAGCACGATGGTAATCAGATGATTTTTGGCCTGCGAATTGCGGCCGCGAGTGGGTTGGGCCATGGGTCACATCTCCTGTTTGATGATAAAAACGTGGGGGTGTCTGCAACCCCTCCGGCAAAAATCGAAGATTTTTGCCACCTCCCCTTACACAGGGGAGGCATCGTCGAATGGCGATGTTTTCTCTTTATAGCCATAGCGCCGTAGTTAGCAGCCTTCCTCTCGATGAGAAGGCTCTCTATTGAAAACCGATCAGCGGGCATCCGATGGATGCCCGCTGACCTTATGTATGCACTTACTTGCTCCGGATGTACGCGTCGATGGCAGCGGCGGCCTTCTTGCCGGCGCCCATCGCCTTAATGACGGTGGCCGCACCGGTGACGGCGTCGCCGCCGGCGAACACGCCGTCCTTCATGGTCGTCACGGTGTCGTCCTTGACGACGATGCCGCCGCGATCACTGTACTCGAGGTCCGGCGTTGCCTTGCGCAGCAGCGGGTTGGGGGAGGTGCCCAGCGCCATGATGACGGAGTCGCAGGCCATCTCAAACTCGCTGCCCGGCACTTCGATCGGACGGCGGCGGCCCTTCTCGTCGGGCTCGCCGAGCTCCATGCGGATGCACTTGAGACCGCGGACCCAGCCCTTGTCGTCGGCCAGGATCTCGACGGGGTTGCACAGCAGGTGGAAGTTGATGCCCTCTTCCTTCGCGTGCTCGTACTCTTCCTTGCGGGCGGGGATCTCCTCCTCGCCGCGGCGGTACACGACCGTCACGTCCGCACCCAGACGCTTGGCGCAGCGCGCGGCGTCCATGGCGACGTTGCCGGCGCCGACGACGGCCGTCACGTGGATGGGCATGAGCGGGGTGTCGTAGCGCTCGTCATACGCGTGCATGAGGTTGATGCGGGTGAGGAACTCGTTGGCGGAGAACACGCCGCAGTAGCTCAGGCCCGGGATGTTCTGGAACTTCGGCAGACCGGCGCCGGAGCCGATGAACACGGCCTCGTACTTGTCGTCGCCGAGCAGGTGGTCGGCGTCCTTGCCGAGCAGCTCGTCGATGCTCATGCACTTGCCGATGGTCGCGTCGCACACGATGTTGACGCCCATGGCCACGAGCTTGTCGATCTCCTTCTGCACGATGGCCTTCGGCAGACGGAACTCGGGGATGCCGTAAGCCAGCACGCCGCCGGCCTTGTGGAAGTGCTCATAGACGGTCACGTCGTAGCCGAGCTTGGCCAGGTCGCTCGCGCAGGCGAGGCCGGACGGGCCGGAGCCGATGACCGCGACGCGGTGGCCGTTGGTGGCGATCTTCTCGGGCATCTCATCGGCGTTTTCGCGGTTCCAGTCGGCGACGAAACGCTCCAGACGGCCGATGCCGACAGGCTCGCCCTTGATGCCGCGCACGCACTTGCTCTCGCACTGCTTCTCCTGCGGGCAGACGCGGCCGCAGATGGCGGGCAGGGAGCTGTCCTCGAGGATCTTGTGGTAAGCGCCCTTGAAGTCCTGCTCGCGGACGCGGGCGATGAACTGCGGGATCTTGACATTGACCGGGCAGCCGGACATGCAGGCGGGGCGCGGGCAATTCAGGCAGCGGTTGGCCTCATCGACCGCCATCTCGACGGTGTAGCCAAGCGCGACTTCTTCAAAATTCTTGTTGCGGACGTTCGGGTCCTGCTCCGGAATCGGATTCTTTTTGGGAGACATATTCGCCATGATTACTTCTCCTCCTTCTTCTGCGCGGCTTCCTCGGCGTCGGCCATGGCCTGCAGATTGCAGTAGTGGTGGCGGCGCTCGAACACCTTCTGCTCCTGTGCCTCATAGATCTTGGAACGGGCGATCGCCTCGTCGAAATCGACGAGATGGCCGTCGAACTCCGGACCGTCGACGCAGGTGAACTTCATCTTGCCGTCCACGGTCAGGCGGCAGCCGCCGCACATACCGGAGCCGTCGATCATGATGCAGTTCATATCGACCATCGTGGCCACGCCGTATTCCTTCGTGATCTGGCAGACGAACTTCATCATCGGCAGCGGGCCGATGCAGATGCAGTGGTCGTACTGCTGGCCCTCGGCCTTGGCCTTCTCCAGCAGCTCCTTGAGCTTGACGGTCGTGAAGCCCTTCTCGCCGTAGGTGCCGTCGTCGGTCATCATGTACAGATGATCGCAGCAGGCGCGCATCTCGTCCTCGAGCACGACGATGCCCTTGGTGCGGAAGCCCGCGATGATGTCGACATCGCAGCCGAGGCGGTGTGCCTCTTTGGCCTGCGGCCACGCGATGGCGCAGCCGGAGCCGCCGCCGACGACCACGACCTTGTGCATGTCGTCAAACTCGGCGGGGTTGCCGAGCGGGCCGACGACGTCGGCCACATAGTCGCCGGCCTTCTTGCTGGCGAGCAGGGCCGTCGTGCTGCCGACGCGCTGCATGATGACCGACACGGTGCCGGCCTCACGATCGTAGGAAGAGATCGTGATGGGCATGCGCTCGCCGAACTCGTCGACGCGGAACATCAGGAACTGACCCGGCTGCGCCTTGCGGGCGACGAGCGGGGCCTCGAACGTGACGCGGAACATATTGTCAGATAATCTTTCGTTATTGACGATTTTGAACATGAAAATCACCTCAAGGCACTATTATAGCGGAATTGCATATTTTCCACAAGGGAGAAACGAAAAATCTAAATTTTAACATAGGAAATGGCCAAAAACTGTCGCTTTGCACAAAAATTGCGGAACTTTTTTCAACGAAAGTACCGTACCCTGCAGGGCCGTCATGCAAAACCGCGCCAAAGTGCACAAACTGTGCCGCTGTAAAAAAGGGAAGAAAAGCAAGAAACTGCAAAAGAAAGGAAGCCGCCCGCCCCAAACGGGGCGGGCGGCGGATATGCGGCCGCCGGGGTCGGAAACGGCCGTTGCGCGCGTTTGCGTGCGGCTGTCCGGCGCGGGCGGGTTTGCGCTCAGCGCTTGGAGCTTGTGGCGGCGCTGGTGCTGCCGGTCCACTGCCAGTTGGCGATCTCGGGCAGGTCGACGCCGTGCGCGGCGATGTACTGCCGGTGCTCGACGAGCTTGTCGCGCATCTGCTGCACGGCGTAGGCGCCGCGGTTGCCGAGCTGGGGCAGGCGCTTGATGACGTCGATGACGAGGTGGAAGCGGTCGAGCTCGTTGAGCACGCGCATGTCAAATGGCGTCGTGATCGTGCCCTCCTCGACGTAGCCGCAGACGAACATGTTCTGGTTGCGGCGGGTGTACGTCAGCTCGTGGATGAGCTTCGGGTAGCCGTGGAAGGCGAAGATGACGGGCTTGTCCTTCGTGAAGATGAGGTCGTAGTCCTCGTCCGTGAGGCCGTGCGGGTGATCCGAATGCGGCTGCAGCTTCATGAGGTCGACCACGTTCACGACGCGCACGCGCACTTCCGGCAGCTTCTCGCGCAGGATGGTCACGGCGGCGAGGGTCTCAAGCGTCGGCGTGTCGCCGCAGCAGGCCATGACGACGTCGGGCTCCGCGCCCTGGTCGCTGCTGGCCCACTCCCAGATGCTCACGCCCTGCGTGCAGTGGCGCACGGCCTGCTCCATGGTCAGCCACTGCGGCCGCGGATGCTTGGAGGCCACGATGACGTTGATATAGTTCCGGCTGCGGATGCAGTGGTCAAAGCAGCTCAGGAGGCAGTTTGCGTCCGGCGGCAGATAGATGCGCACGACGTCGGCTTTCTTATTCGACACGTGGTCGAGGAAGCCGGGGTCCTGGTGCGTGAAGCCGTTGTGATCCTGCTGCCACACGTTCGAGGCGAGCACGTAGTTGAGCGAGGCGATGTCCTGCCGCCAGGGCAGCTGGTTGCAGACCTTCAGCCACTTGGCGTGCTGCGCGACCATGGAGTCCACGATGCGGATGAAGGCCTCGTAGCTGTTGAAAAAGCCGTGGCGGCCGGTGAGCAGGTAGCCCTCGAGCCAGCCCTCGCACATATGCTCCGAGAGCATGGAGTCCATGACGCGGCCGTCCGGGTCGAGAAACTCGTCGTTGTCCGTCGCCTCGGCGACCCAGCGGCGGCCCGTGACCTCGAACACCGGGCTCAGGCGGTTGGAGGCCGTCTCGTCGGGGGCGAAGATGCGGAAGTTGCGCGCGTCCATGTTCTCGCGCATGATATCGCGCACGAACGCGCCGAGCACGGTCATGTCCTGCGCCTCGACGGCGCCGGGCGCCGGCACGGGCTGCTCATACGTGCGGAAGTCCGGCATGCGCAGCTCGCGCAGCAGCAATCCGCCGTTGGCGTGGGGGTTCGCGCCCATGCGGCGCTGCCCCTTCGGCGCGAGGGCCTGCAGCTCGGGGATGAGCGTGCCGTTGTCGTCAAATAGCTCCTCTGGATGGTAGCTGCGCAGCCACTCCTCGAGCTGCACGAGGTGCTCGGGCTTGTCCATCGCGATCGGCACCTGGTGCGCGCGGAACGACCCCTCCACCTGCCTGCCGTCCACTTCCTTCGGGCCGGTCCAGCCCTTCGGCGCGCGGAACACGATCATCGGCCAGTAGGGGCGCGTGGTGTCGTGCGCGGTGCGCGCGTGCTGCTGGATGGCGTGGATCTCCTCAATGGCCCAGTCCATTGTCTCGGCCATTTTGGCGTGCATCTCGGCGGGATCGTCGCCCTCGACAAAGCGCGGCTCCCACCCGCAGCCGCGGAAGAACATCTCGAGCTCCTCGTGGCTGATGCGGGAAAACAGCGTGGGGTTGGCGATCTTGAAGCCGTTGAGGTGCAGGATCGGCAGCACCGCGCCGTCCGTGATGGGGTTGACGAACTTGTTGCCGTGCCACGCGGTGGCGAGCGGGCCGGTCTCGGCCTCGCCGTCGCCGACGACGCAGGCGGCGATGAGGTCAGGGTTGTCCATCACGGCGCCGAAGGCGTGCGCGAGCGAGTAGCCCAGCTCGCCGCCCTCGTGGATGGAGCCCGGCGTCTCGGGAGCGACATGGCTCGGGATGCCGCCGGGGAACGAAAACTGCTTGAACAGGCGCTGCATGCCGGCCGCGTCGCGCGTGATGTTCGGGTATACGTCGGTGTACGAGCCGTCGAGATAGTCCTGCGCGACCATGGCGTTGCCGCCGTGGCCCGGGCCGGAGAGATAGATCATGTCGAGGTCGTATTCGTTGATGACGCGGTTGAGGTGCGTGTAGATGAAGTTCTGGCCGGGCACGGTGCCCCAGTGGCCGACGATCTTCTTCTTGATGTCGCGCTCGGTCAGCCGCCGGCGCAGCAGCGGGTCGTCGAGCAGGTAGAGCTGGCAGGCGGACAGATAGTTCGCCGCGCGCCACCAGGCGTCCATCTTGGCCAGCAGCTCCGGCGTGGGTGCAAACGCTTCGTTTTTCATCGTGGAAACCTCCTTATATGATAGGTGTGCCGTTCGGCACAGGTCATGCCTCGTTTTGCAGCGCCTGAATCACGCACTCGGCGCAGCGCAGCCCGTCCACGGCGGCGCTCGTGATGCCGCCGGCGTAGCCCGCGCCCTCGCCGCAGGGGTAGAGCCCGGGCACGCCGGTGCTGCACCGGTCGGGCCCGCGCACGATGCGCACGGGGCTGCTCGAGCGGGTCTCCGGCGCTGTGAGCACGGCGTCCGGGTCGTCAAAGCCGCGCAGCTTCCTGCCGAAGGCGGGCAGCGCCTGCGCAAGGGTGTCCGTGATGCGCTTGGGCAGCACGTCGTGCAGGTCGCACCACGTCACGCCGGGGCGGTACGTCGGCTGCACGCGGCCGGGGCCGGTGCTCGCGCGCCCGGCGAGAAAGTCGCCCGCCAGCTGCGCCGGGGCGTGGTAATTGCCGCCGCCGCACCGGAAGGCGCGCTGCTCGATGCTGCGCTGCCAGTACATGCCGCCGAGGGTGCTTTGGTCCGGAAAGTCCTCCGGCCGCAGCGTCACGAGCACGGCGGCGTTGGCGTTTTCCCCGTCGCGGCGGGAATTGCTCATGCCGTTGGTGCACACGCCGCCCGGCTCCGACGCGGCGGCGAACACCTCGCCGCCCGGGCACATGCAGAACGTGTACGCGCTCGACCCGTCCGGCAGGTGGCAGGAGAGGGAATAGTCCGCCGCCGGCAGACGCTCCGCCGCCGCGCCGTACTGCGTGGCGTTGATGTCTTTTTGCTGGTGCTCGATGCGCACGCCCATGGAAAACGGCTTCGGCTCCATCGGCACGCCCTGCGCGTGCAGCATTTCGAACGTGTCGCGCGCGCTGTGGCCGATCGCGAGGATGACCTGCCGCGCCGGGAGCGTGTAGTCTCCGGCCGGCCCGGCCACGGTCAGCGCCGCGATGTGTCCGTCCTCCGTGGACAGCCCTGTCACGCGGTGGCCGAAGCGCACCTCGCCGCCGCGGTCGATGATCTCGCGCCGGAGGTTCTGCACGACCTCGACGAGCACGTCCGTGCCGATGTGGGGCTTGGCGTCGTAGGTGATGTGCTCCGGCGCGCCGTGCGCCGCGAACTCCGCGAGCACGAAACCGATGCGCGCGTCGTGCGTGCCGGTGTTGAGCTTTCCGTCGGAAAACGTGCCCGCGCCGCCCTCGCCGAACTGCACGTTGCACTCGGGGTCGAACGGTCCGCCCGCGCGAAACGCCGCGATCTGCGCACTGCGCGTCCTCGCGTCCGGCCCGCGCTCGAGCACGATGGGCCGCGCGCCCGCGCGCGCGAGCAGTAGCGCCGCGAACATCCCCGCAGGGCCGAAGCCCACGATCACGGGGCGCGTCTCCGGCGGCGCGATGTGCGGGATGGGGTAGGTCTTGTCCTGCACGAGCGCGGCGCCGCGGCAGCGGCGGACGAGCTTTCGCTCGTCCCCGCGCACGGTCACGCCCACGGTGTACACATAGTGAATGTCGTCCTTTCGCCGCGCATCGAGCGACTTCTTGCGGATGCGCAGGGCGGTGATGTCGCCGGGCTGGACTTTCAGCGCCCCGGCGGCCAGATGGAGCAGCTGCGCCTCGTCCGCGCCGGGGGCGAGCTTCAGGTTCGAAATTGCGATCATCGGCACGCCCTCCCGGCCGCGCGGCCGCTGGCCCACGCCCACTGCAGGTTGTAGCCGCCGCAGTCGCCGTCAATGTCCAGCACCTCGCCGCAGGCGTACAGCCCCGGCACGAGAAGGCTCTCCATGGTCGCGGGGTCAAATTCGTCCGTGCGCATGCCGCCGGCCGTGACCTGCGCGCTCTCGAAGCCCTCCGTGCCGCGCACCGGCAGCGCGAAGCCCTTCGCCGCGCGCACGAGCGCCTTGAGCTCGCTGTCCGTCACGCCGCCGAGCGGCCGCCCGCCGGGGACGGCGGCGTAGCGCAGCAGCATTTTGCCCACGCGGTTGTGTACCGTGCCGGTCAGCACCTCCTCGCAGGGGAGGTCGGGCGCGGCCTCCCGCCGCGCCTGCAAAAACGCGAGACACGCCTGCGCGCTGTGCTCGCGCAGCAGGTCGAGCGTCACGGTCTGGCCCTCGCCGCCGCAGCTCGCCGCGCGGGAAATTTCAAAGATCGCCGGGCCGGACACGCCCTTTTCCGTGAACTGCACCTCGCCCGCGCTGCGCGCGCGGATGTCGCGGCCGCGCGTGAGCGTCACGCGCGCGTCAGCGCGCACGCCCTTGAGCGCGCGGGGATAAGTGGGGTCGGTCGTCAGCTGCACGAGCGCGGGGTGCAGCGCCGTGCGCCGGTGGCCCAGACTCTGCAGCAGCACATACCCGTCGCGCACGCCGCCGGCCTTCGCCCCGGCCGCGCCGCCGCACGCGATGATGACGCGCTCGGCGGAAAACCGTTCGCGCTCCGTCTCGACGACGAAGCCGCGCCCTTGCCGGCGCACGCCCGTCACGGCATCGCCCGTGTGCAGGGTGATGTTCGGCTGCGCGAGCGCAAAGCGCAGCACGTCCACGACGCTGTTGGCCGCGTTCGAGAGCGGATACACGCGCCCACCCGGCTCGGTCACGGTCAGAAGACCGTGCGCGGCGAACCAGTCGAGCGCCGCTGCGGGCGGAAAGGCCGCAAGTGCGCGCTCAGCAAACTCCGGCTGCGTGCCGTGATAGTTTTCGGGCGCGGCGCCGGCATTCGTCAGGTTGCAGCGGCCGTTTCCGGTCACGGCAAGCTTGCGCCCCACGCGCGCCTGACGCTCAAAGAGCAGGATCTCATTTTCCGGGGTTTCGGCGGCGGTCAGCGCGGCCATCATGCCGGACGCGCCCGCGCCGATGACTGCGATCGTCATGGCGATGCTCCGTTTCTGTCGTAATTTTCTTCCCTTATTAAACCACACTTTGCCTGCAAACACAAGTAACCGCGCGGCGCGCACAGAGCGCTTGCGCACCCCCGCAAACGAAAAACGGAGGCAGCCGGCAGGACTGTCTCCGTTTTCATGGCGGTGTTTACTTGGGCTGCACGTCACATTCGGGCATCAGCTCGTCCGACATGACGGCCAGCACGTGCGCAAAGGTCTCCAGCTCCTCGGGCGTGAACCGTTCGCGGATGCGCCCGAGCACGGTGTCGATATAGCTCTGCATGAGACCGTTGTAGCTGTAAAACTTGTCCGAGAGCTTGAGATGATACTCGCGCCGGTCGGTGTCGGAGTTCTCTTTGACGATGTAGCCCTTGCGGATGAGACTGTTGACCTTGTAGGTTGCATTGGACTGCGAGATGCCGAGAAAGTCCGCAAACTGACCGATGGTCGGCGCGTCGAGCTCGTGGATGACCTCGACGGAGAACGCCTCCATCGCGCTCAGTGAGCCTTCGCGCTCGCGCACCTGCGAAAACAGGCGGCGAAAAAATTGCAGCTTAAACTTCTCGTACACGCTCTGAAAATTCTGCTCCAGCATCGGAAGCTCCCCCCTTACTTCTTCGATTCGCATACATTTTCCTTTCTTTTTTACACCAAAGTGACAAAAAAGTAAAGAGCCGGGCGCGGAGAAATTCCCACGTCCGGCAAAATTGAGCAGAATTTAACGTTTCACGGTGCCTTCGGCCCTTCATCGCGCCTGGACCCGGCGTCGTCCTCGCCGATGACCTCGCCGGTCGTCTCGACGGCGGTGGCGTCGTCCACAAAGTCGCGCACGGCATTTTTCACGTCCTTGACAAAGACGGCGGCATACACGACGGTGCACAGGTTCTGCACGCCGTCGACGATAAGCGACACGCCCATCATGATCGTGAGCACCTGCTTGCCGTCAAAGGGATTGAACACCAGCAGGATGCCGAGCACCAGGCACACGACCGTGCACACGAGCGTGACCCACCACGAGTGCGCGCCCATGCGCCGCGAATCGACGGCGACCTGCAGCTTGAACACGCTGTCGACGAGCACGAGCAGGCCGATCACGACCGAGAGGATGTCCGTCAGCGCCGGGGCGCGCCAGAGCATGAGCACGCCGAGGATGATGCAGAACAGGCCGACGGCAAAGTCAAACCGGATGGCCACGCCCTCGACTTCGTGGATGAAATAGAGTACGATCTTCATCACACCGAACACGGCCATGGCAGCGCCGAGGATGCGGCAGATCATGATGAGCGACGTCTCGGGATTCACGACGAGATAGATGCCGAGCAGCAAAAACATCGCGCTGAGCACGACGTAGCTCCACTTGATGCGCTTGAAAACTTTCATGGGATCTCCTCCTTACAGGCCGAGCGGCTCGTCGATGAGCACGACCTCGACCTTGGCCATGTCCATCATCTGTCCCCAGAGCACGAGCAGCGCGTTGCAGCCGCGGCTCTTGCTGCGGCAGTCGAGGCAGCGGCCGGCCGTGTGGCACGGCTGGTCGCCGTCAAAGCGCTGCATGTTCTGCACGGCGGCGGTGTTGCGTGCGCGGGAGAGCGCGCTGTCGAAGTCCGGGCAGATCTTGTTCGTGCCCGCGACGATGTACACCGTCTTGCCGATGCCGTAGACCATGGCGGCGAGGCGGTTGCCGCGGCCGTCGATGTTGAGGATCTGGCCGTCTTCCGTAATGGCGTTGGCGCTGCTGAGGTACACGGGCGCGGTCAGCGCGTGGTCGAGCGTGTCAAACCCCGGCTTGCGCCAGTGCCACCAGACGGTGTTGTGCTCTACCAGCCGGTCGTACAGGCCGAGCTGGTCGATGGTCTTGCTGCCGCCGATGCCGACGGTGGTGCCGTCGATCGCGCCGTCGAGATAGTCCGCCGCCTCGCCCGCCGTGGCGAAGTGCCGCACGGCGAAGCCGCGGCCGGTCAGCGCGCGGATGGTTTTTTCGATGTCCATGGGACATGCCTCCATATATCATATTGTGCCCTTATCCTACCATCGTCATCCGCCGCTGTCAATTTCCTTTGCGGTTGAATCCGGCGGCGCGCTTTGCTATAATGGCGGCAGACAGACACAGAGGGGAGAACCGTTTCATGCAGTTACTTTATGCACTGGCAAAGCTGCGCACACCGTTTTTGGACACGGTGCTCGGCGCGCTCACCAACTGCGGCGGCGAGATCGTGTTCATGGCCGTCGCCATCATCGTGTTCTGGTGTGTGAGCAAGTCCTGCGGGTACTATATGCTCACGGTCGGCTTCGTCGGCACGATCGTCAACCAGTTTCTCAAGCTGGTGTTCCGCATCCCGCGCCCGTGGGTGAAGGACCCGAATTTTCAGATCGTCGAGAGCGCCCGGGCCGAGGCCACCGGCTACTCGTTCCCGAGCGGGCACACGCAGAACGTCTTTGCCTCCTTCGGCTGCCTCGGCCGCTGGACCAAGCGGACGTGGCTGCGCGTGGTCTGCGCGGTCGTGATCGTGCTCACGGCGTTTTCGCGCATGTACCTCGGCGTACACACGCCGCTGGATGTCGGCGTGTCGTTCGGCATCGGGCTCGTGCTGGTGTTCGCGCTCTACCCGCTCTTTCGCGACATTGACAGCCACCCGAACCGGCTCTACTGGGTCTTCGGCGCCATGGCCGTGCTGGGCCTTGCGTACCTGTTCTTTGCCGAGCTCTGGCCGTTTCCCGCGGACGTGGACGCCGCCAACCTCGCCTCCGGCCGCAAGAACGCCTACACGCTGCTCGGTGCGGTGCTGGGCATGACGTTTTCGTACTGGCTCGACCGGCGGTACGTGCACTTTGACGTGCGCGCCGTCTGGTGGGCGCAGGTGCTCAAGGCCGTGCTGGGTCTTGCCATCACGATCGGCCTGCGCGCCGTGCTCAAGGCGCCGCTGCTCGCGCTGTGCGGCGGGCACAACATCGCAAACCTCATCCGCTATGCGCTCATGGTTATCTTCGCCGCCGGCATCTGGCCGATGACCTTTGGCTGGTTCGGCCGCCTCGGGCGGAACAAACCCGCGCCCGGCACGTCAGTTTGAATTGACTTGCAGTCATAAGTGTGTTACTATTTATAAAGTTATGTAAACATGCCAACACGGACATAAAGAGGTGCGTATCACATGGACAAACACGCATTGGATCCTGCCTGCCTGCTCGGTGACCGGCTGCAGACGCTCTCGCGCGCGGAGCTGACCGCGCTGGCCGAGGCGCTGTGCCGCATCCTGACGGAGCGTGGGACATATCACGGCGGCATCCGCCCGGACAACATCAGCCGCGCCGCAGACGGCACGGTCGGTCTCGGTGCGCCCGCCCGCACGGACACGAAGGACTGGACGACCGAGGAGCTGGAGTACATGGCGCCCGAGGTGTTCTGGAGCGGAACGCGCGACGCCTCGGCCGATGTGTATTCGCTCGGCCTGCTGCTGTATGCGGGCGTGTCGGGCGGCCGTCTGCCGTTTTACCCGGACGACCGTGCGCCGCTGCCCGAGGACCATGCCGAGGCGCTGCGCCGCCGCATGAACGGCGAACCGCTGCCCCTGGCGCGCAAGGCCGGCCGCGGCCTTGCGGAGATCATCGCGCGCGCCGCGCAGTGCAAGCCGGACGACCGCTACGCCACGCCGGCGGAGCTGTGCGCCGCGCTCGAGCAGTATGACGCCGAGCAGCGCCGCAATGTGCCGACCGCGCAGGAGATGTTCCATAAGCCGGAGCAGGAGCTCAGCGAGGTCGAGCGCATGATGCTCGCCATCCTCACCGAGGAGGCCGCCGCGCCTGTGCCGGAGGCTGAGCCGGAGATCGCGGCCGGGCCCGAAGCGGAAGCTGAGCCTGACCTGAAGTTTGAGCTGAAGACCAAGGCGGAGGAAGCCCCGGTCATTGAGCCGGAGGCCGGGTCTGAGCCGGAAGCGACCGCAGAGCCTGAGCAGGCCCCGGCCGACGAACCGGAAGCGAAGCCGGAGGAAACCCCGGCTGCCGAACCGGAAGCAAAGCCCGAGGAAACCCCGGCTGCCGAACCGGAAGCAAAGCCCGAGGAAGCCCCGGTCACCCAGCCGGAACC
>ERZ827488.1569-NODE-1569-length-26474-cov-9.427685_pt1 | contig 26474 bp, 20 predicted proteins | sample MGYA00519771_ERZ827488 | MGnify/ENA primary metagenome ERZ827488 (study PRJEB31778, sample SAMEA3449323) | human gut metagenome | biome: human gut; feature: human-associated habitat; material: faeces | place: United Kingdom | collected 2010/2012 ... | reverse complement strand
AGTTAAGGGCTCGTAGCTCAGTTGGGATGAGCGTTCGGTTCGCATCCGAAAGGTCGAGGGTTCGACTCCCTTCGAGTCCATACAATAGAAAACCGCTCTGTCGTAGCTATACGGCAGGGCGGTTTTCTTGTTCGCAGTTTTATGAGACGGTGAAGATTATTCTGGCTGATCTGGAGCCGGTTCAAAGGTGGAAAATGACTGCTCTTCAAACCTTGAAAGTGCTAGAAATCAAGGTTTCATGCGGGTTAATGCCGTGATACATTCAGTATGACTTTCATTGTCCAAACACAGATCGATATCTTTTTCAACGATAGGCAGTCTGAATTTGATGGATTTGAGCCACTGACCGTTGGGCTGACGCTCCGGGTAGATCTGAATTTCAGAAATCAGATGTTCCATCAGCTTTTTGCGTTCAAGGGGATTCATCACATTGTAGAGCTTTTCAAAGCAGATGAGAACTTTGTAAATGTTGTCACCTGTGATTTTATCCGCTTCGATAGCCTGCTTCTTTGCACGGGCATCCATCAGGTTGTTTTCTGCTTCCTCGATTTTATCGTACATCTTGTAAAGCCGCTCGTCAAGGTCAGATTTGCGGATGATGTAGTGGCGGTCATCCGGATCAAGTGTGTCGATCTCCTCCATGATTTTGGATTTGACGGAGTAATACTGCCGCAACTGCTTTTCAGCGGCAGTAATTTCCTGTTCAATGGCAGTGGTGTCTACTTTGCTATTGATCTTCTCCTGCATCATGGCGGCAAACTTTGGATTGCTGACCAGTTTGATGATAACCTCCACCACGGCGTTGTCCAGAACTTCTTCCTGAATTTGCTTGTTGAAATCGCATTTTTGCCCACGTTGCATCTTGCGATGCTTGCAACTGTAATAAGAGAAAGATTTATAGGGTGTGCCATCTTTCTTTCGCTTGGTGCATTTGTTGCTGTACATTCCAGCACCGCAAACGGGGCACTTGACAAGGGCGGATAACAAGTGAGCCTGTTCCGTCTTGCTGCGGTTGACTGGTTCGTATCGTTTGGACTGCGCCAACAGCTTGACCTGTGCGGCGTTCCACAATTCTTCTGATACGATGCCCTCGTGCAGGCCGTCCACTAGCAAATAATTCTCCTGTGGAACCTGATGATATTCGTTCCGGGTGCCGTGAATCTTTTCGAGTTTGCGGCGGCCAAAGGCGATTTTTCCGCAGTAGACGGGGTTCTTCAGGATGGCACGAATCAATGTTGCGCTGAAAAGGGGAGAGGTGCCATTTTGACGGGCAAGTTTCTGAAAGCCGTGGGTCTCCAGATATTTGGAAAGACCATTTGCACCTGTGTCCGTGTTTACATATTGCTCAAAAATCGTGCGAATGGCAGGGGCTTCATCCTCATTGATTTGCAGCACACCGTCAACCAAACGATAGCCATAAGGCGCAAAACCACCGTTCCAGCGACCTTCCCGTGCCTTCTGGATGCGGCCTTCCATGGTTTGGACACGGATGTTCTCACGCTCGATTTCAGCGACAGCGGACAGAACGGAGATCATCAGTTTGCCGGCGTCTTTGGAAGAATCAATGCCGTCCTCCACGCAAATCAGGTTCACACCAAAATCCTGCATTACCTGCAGGGTAGACAGTACATCGGCAGCATTGCGGCCAAAACGGGAGAGCTTGAACACCAGTACATAGGCAACGCCATCCTTGCCGGATTTGATGTCCTCCATCATCCGGCAGAAAGAAGCACGGCCTTCAATGGATTTGCCCGATTTGCTAGCGTCCTCATATTCGCCGACGATCTGGTAGTCGTTGAAGTCTGCATAGGCTTTCATGCGAGCTTTCTGTGCATCCAGCGAGTATCCATCAATCTGCATGGTCGTGGAAACACGGGTGTAAATGTAAACCTTTGTCTTTTCCTGTGACATAAAAACCTCACGAAACAGTTATTTCTTGTCTGCTTTCTGCTCCAAAAACTTAATGGAATCCAGATAATCCTGCTCCACATCGCTGAGGGTTTTAGCCTTGTATTTCCGATATTCGGTAGTAGCTTTGTCCACTGCCTGCTTGTGGGTCACACTGCCATTGCCAACAAGCAGCTGCTCGCCGCTCATAGTCAGGATGCGGTCAAGGTGGTTTGCCCAATCCTGCATGGTCATGGGCTGTTCACGTTCTGCCTGACGCTCAGCAAAATCCAGATAACCGGAAACCAACTGCCCCATAGCCCGAAGCTCTTTTTCGTTCAGATAGTTTTTGGCAATAGTAGCTTCTCGTAAAGTGGGCTGGTTTCCTGCAAAAGTGGTCAGACCCATAAATTCCTTTTCGGCATCTGCACGATTGTAAATGACCTCAGCGGCAGTCTGACCGTGGATGGCATAATGAATTTTATTCTGGACTTTTTTGAAGAACTGGACGGAGATTTCTGCTTTTGGGTCGTAGTCAATGCTGGTTGCATAGATTTCCAGAACCTGACGATAAAACACTTTTTCGGAAGCACGGATGTCACGGATGCGTTCTAACAGCTCTTTGAAATATCCACCGCCGCCCAGATTTTTCAGGCGTTCGTCATCCAGCGCAAATCCCTTGCGCATATATTCCTTCAGGATGCCAGTTGCCCAGATACGGAACTGTGTGCCTCGTTTGGATTTGACACGATAACCAACAGAAATAATGACGTCAAGATTGTAGAATTCGACCTGATAGGTCTTTCCGTCTGCGGCAGTTGTTGCAAATTTTGCAACAACTGAATCTCGTTCAAGCTCACCCTCTGCAAAAATGTTTTTGATGTGACGGGAAATTGTGGATTTGTCACGTTGGAACAACTCAGCCATCTGGTCAATGGAAAGCCAGACGGTGTCACCGTCAAAGGTAGTATCAATTTTGGTCAGGCCATCTTCTGTGGTGTAAATGAGGATGGAATTTTTAGGAGAGGTATCTGGACGATTCATTTTAAGCACCTCGTTCCGTGTATGTAATACAGTGGAAGGGGAGACCTTACCACTGTGTTGGGACAAATATTACAAGAATATTATATCATGCTGCAAGAGCGGTATCAACAGTATCTTGTCGATTTTTCGTTGTTGGTTGAGGATACTGCGTTGTCTATTTCCAAGACCGATGCGTACTTCTCGATCACATCGGCTAGAAAGGTTGCGAATGCGCTCCATTCATCGAGTGTGGGCGTAGAGCATTCCGAAGGGGTGGGATTGTTTTTTATACGATGAAAATTATTCAATAGGCAACTCCATTTCCTTGTAGCAGAACTTAGGACGTCCTGCGGATTCCTTCAGAAATGTTTCTGATTTATCCGATTAAAATTTTTAAGCGTTCCAGCTTTTCCTGTGCGTTCTCCTTCCGTAAGTTGACCCCAATGCAGGAAATCGGAACGCACATTTCCAGCAGGCGGTCGTAGATACGGGCATGGGCGGTATCCTGTGGGCGGCGTATCTCGTCCAGCGTCAAGTTGGTGGTGACGATCAGCGGTTTCCGGCTGCGGTATCGACTGTCTACGATGTTGTAAATCTGTTCCAGTGCGTACTCGGTGCCACGCTCCATGCCGAAGTCGTCAATGATGAGCAGGGGATAGCGGCAGAGCCTGTCCACAATATCATTGCGCCCGGAAAAGCTGCTGTTCAACTCGTTCAGGATTCGGGCGAAGTTTGTCATACGAACAGGCACTTCCTGCTCCATTAGAGCGTTTGCAATGCACCCGGCAAGGAAACTCTTGCCGGTGCCTACACCACCCCAGAGAAGCAGCCCAAGGTTCTCTGAACGCATGGTCTGCCATTGCTCTACATAACGGTGTGCATGACACATCTGCGGGCTGCGGCCATTGTCGTTTTCAAACGTCCAGTCCAGCATTGACGGGTCAGAAAATCCTTCTGCTTTCAGCCGCCGCACAAGGTCGTTGTGCTTTTGCTGGCTGATAAGGGTTTCTTGTTTTTCTCTTTCCGTGCGCTGGCAGATGCATTCGATTGGGTGCTTGTTCTTGCCCATCAGAGCAATGCCTTTTGCAAAGAACGCTTCCCTTGGCGTGTGACATTTTCCGCAATAAAGCAGACCGTCCTTGCCATAATAATCTTCTGGATTTTCGGGAATACTGGAAACGGACTGTTCAAAAATTTTTTCAATCGTCTTTATAGGCTTTCTCCTTCCGTGAATGTGTAGTCCGGGATACCCGGTGTCGATTTTCGTTCTGTTTTCTGCCGTTTTGCCCAGATGCGCAGGGTGGTAGCATGGTCGGCGTACTTCTTGCCTGTGGACTGGATATAAGCCGAAAGCTGTTCGATTAGATCATCCAACCCGGAGAAATCAGCTTTGAGTCGCCTGTACCCCTTTGCTGTTAAAAAGACATTTTGATATTCTCCAAAGGTCAAATGAGCATCTGTTGTTTTTATCAGGTGGCTATCTTTCAGGTTGTTCTTATTACGTTGGTTAGTGGAACGCTTTTGTTCCATGGAAGGCATCATTTCTGTTCCATCGGACAGAACAAAATTGTTCCATGCAGAGGAATGTTTTTGCGCTGTCGGAACTTTTACAAAGAGGCTGTTGGGCACAGCAATGCGACTCCGTCTGCGCTCAATCAAATCGGCATCTTCCAGTGAACGCAACGCACGTTTAATGCTCATGGTGCTGCATCGTAGAGCATCGCTCAATGATGAAAGCGGGAAAATCACATAGACGAAGCCGCACTCATCCATCCAGTTGTTCTTTTGGGAAAGTGTTGCACGATCCAGCAACAGGGTGTAGAGCAGCTTTGCTGTGTGGCTCAGGTCTGTATCCAGCAGAAAGCGAGCATACGGCAGATATTGCGGCAGTGGAGTATCAGCGGTCAAATAATTTGAAATGGCATTCACCTCCAGTGCTTTTTCATCAAACAAATTTTTTGAGAGCATTTTACTGGCGGTTGGTAGCCTCCAGAAGATGCTGATGATGCTGTTCTTTCAGATGCACAATATAGCTTTCTGCCTTTTGCAAAGCAGCGATAACTTTTGCTTCAATCTCTACATTTGTCAGAAAGTCGGGATACAGAGCAAAGCATTGTTCGAAACGGAAAATAAAGCTATCAGAGGCACCGTTGATTTCACTGAACATTCCTTCGGCATCGGCGACATGATCAACCGTTGCCATCTTTTCTCCTAGCTCACGAATGGTCTGGAGTTCGGTGCTGCGCTTTCCCGATGAAATAAAAGGTCGATTCTCCGAGAGTGGATCAGCCGTTTGGATCTTCGATGTGGCAGCAGTAGAAAAATTGTTTTCGGCGACCTTGGAAAGCAATTCTGAATTTTCATAGGTGTCTGCACTATCGTCTGGTTTACCGTTCAGCTTTTCCTCTCGCCACGTTGATACCACGGTGGGCAATGCTTCCGTGAGAGTTCCACGGATAATGGTAGCCTCTCGCTGGGATAGCTTAAGTTTGCCGGATAAGATTTCTTCCTGAATGCCGGGGCAGTATTTTTCCATCAGCTCAACGGTTTTCATGAACTGCTCGGCACGAATTACAAAAGAGGGACTTACATTATTTTCTTTGGCGATTCGTTCGGTCGTGTTTTCTACCGATGGCAAATTGTCAATTTGACAGTTTGCCACCTGCGTGTACTGATTGCCATGTTTTCCCCCACGAGTGGATTTTTCAGAGTGATACTGCTTTCCAATCAGAAACTTTTTCTGCTCGGGTGTCAGATTCCGACGACCCAGCTGATGTTTGCAGATCCATGCCAGAACATCTTCACGGGTTTCGCAGGTGCAGGAAATCGAACGGGTGGTATAAGGAATTTCCGGGTGCTGCTGGAGAATCTTATAGCGATTATGACCATCAACAAGAATGTTGCCCCAGACGATCAGGGGAGACAGGACTTCGCCCTCTGAAAGGATGTTTTCTTCCAGTTGCTGAAATTCTTCATCGGTCAATGCAGGAATCTGAGATTGAAATTCGGAATCAATGATAAATTCAAACTTGTTTTTCTTCATAGGCAAAATCTCCTTTCAAAAATTTATTGGTAGTTCAGCCGTTATCCCCGCATGGATTTCCTGCCCCCTTCCGGCGGCGTCTTCCGGCTCTCCCACTTGGGGGTCATCGCCGGGTATCCCATGCAGACGGTCATTCGGTTCTCAAGGTTCAATGATAGATTTGAAACTAGGTTAACACATTCATGGGGGACTTTTTTAGGACACATTACGTCCGGTTTTTACGAAAGTTGATTTGAATTTCTGCTAAAAATCGGACATTCTGTGTCAGAACTTGCGTGGAAACAATGAAGAATGTGCTTCTGTGGGCTTAGTGTATCACATCGTAAATTTTATTTTTAGGAACTGGTAGTTCCGGTTTTTAAGGAATATGAAATGAATTTTAAGACAAAATCGGAACTACTGGTTCTGGTTTTTCGTATCAACGTGATTTCGGATTTTTGGTGCAGTTCTCCCTGCATGACTTTCCTGCCCCCTTTCAGCGGCGTTTTCCGGCTCTCCTTGTCAGGGTCATGGCCGGGTATCCCATGCAGACGGTCATTCGATTTTCAAGGTTCGATGAAGGCTTGTAGAAAGCATATCACAATGAAGCAGAAATTTTTAGGAAGCATTACTTCCGCTTTTTACCTTCAAAACCGGAAGTAATAGTTCCGGTTTTTGCAATATTGAATGAATCAACGACGATTTTTCGGAAACGATTTTTTCTACAAGAAATTTGCTTATTCAGCGTCTGTTAAGATACGCAGTCGGCGCAATTTTGTGCGGAATATCGGGTTTGGGCGAAGTCCAACAAGTGTTTTTGAATTTGGATTTGAAAAAATCGGATTCAAAAATTGCGAGGTGGTACCAACTCGCCCTACTTACTGCGGTTGCAAACTCGAAAATTTTTGTGCAGAAAAATAACCGCCCGCATCAAGTGAAACTTGAAAATGGACGGTCCTGATTGCAAAATGATTTTCAAATTTGGAAAGTACGATGAGAGGTTTCATAGCATCCGCAAGCAATGCCGTCGTATATACAACAGCGACTTTTGCGTTGCAAAAATACTTGTTGGGGACACCCAAACCCTTGAACTGCATCCGTTGGATGCAGGATTAGCGTCTCCAAATGAGAAAGTATATGGTCCTAACACATTGTCAGCCATTGGTAAACAACTTTTTCCAGCCAAAAAAGAAAATAGCAATGATTAAAGATGAACATTGCAGAAAAATGTGATACAATAGAAAATGAAAATCCAAACAACAGGAGGAACCCCCTCGTGGCAAATAATGTGAACGTCAAAAAACTGGAAGCTGACCTATGGGAGTCGGCAGATCTGCTGCGTGCAGGCTCTAAACTCACCTCGAACCAATACTGTATGCCGGTACTGGGACTGATTTTTCTGCGGTATGCGTACAGCCGCTTCAAACTGGTAGAGCAGGAGATCCTGAAAGACCGTCCCATGCGCGGTGGCCGGGTGCTGCCGGTGGAACAGAGCGACTTTGCCGAGAAGAGTGCACTGTTTCTGCCCAAAGAGGCGCAGTACAATTACTTAGTCAATTTGCCTGCCAACATCCCGGAGCAGGGGCTGACCGGCATCGAGGGCAATCCTCTGAACAGTCTGGGCGAAGTGGTGAACAACGCCATGGAACTGGTGGAGCAGCAGAGCGAGCAGCTGCAGGGCGTTCTGCCGAAGGACTACACCATCTTCTCGGATGAACTGCTGGGGGAACTGCTGCGCATCTTCAACAATGATGCGTTGGACGATGTGGGCGGCGATGTGATCGGCCGTATCTACGAATACTTTTTGAATAAGTTTGCCAAGAATGTGGCACAGGATGACGGCGTGTTCTTTACGCCGAAATCGCTGGTGAAAATGATCGTCAATGTGCTGGAGCCTGCCCACGGCGTTCTGCTGGACCCGGCTTGCGGCAGCGGCGGTATGTTTGTGCAGACCGGCGACTTTGTAAACCATGCGGGCATGATCGCCAACAACACCATGACGTTTTACGGACAGGAAAAGGTGGAGTACAATGCCAAGCTCTGCCTGATGAATATGGCTGTGCATGGCCTGCCCGGCGTGAACAAGGCCAAGGAAATCGGCAACGCAAACTATCTGTGGGTGTCCTATTTCTATTCCTACCTGAACGAGCATGGCCGTGCGGGTTTTGTGATGGCGTCCTCGGCTACCGACAGTCAGGGCAAAGACAAGGACATCCGTGAAAAGCTCATCCAGACCGGCCATGTGGACGTGATGATGAGCGTGGGCAACAACTTCTTCTACACCAAGAGCCTGCCCTGTTCGCTGTGGTTTTTGGATAAGGGCAAGCCGGAACATCTGCTGGACACCGTACTGTTCATCGATGCACGCAATTATTATACCGTGGTGGACCGCACCCAGAACGAGTGGAGCGACTGGCAGTTGAAGAACCTCAACGCCATTGTCTGGCTCTATCGCGGCGAGGTGGACAAGTACAAGGTGCTTCTGGCGGAGTATCACGCAGAGCTGGCGGACGACCGCCCCTTTGCAGAGATTCAGGCCGCACTGGAACAAAACGTGCAGGCCAAGCGGGAAGAAGCCAAAGCCGCTGTGGAGGCAGCACCCCGCAAAGAGCGCAAAGCTACGCAGGAAAAGTTCGACAAGGAGCTGGAAGCCCTCAACGAGAAGCTGACCGTTGCCAAGGAGGCCGTCTGGCTCACCGAAAAGTTTGGCGAGGGCGTCTATCAGAATATTCCCGGTCTGTGCAAGGTGGCCAGCCGAGACACCATCCTCAACGAGAAAGGCGCATCCCTGATGCCCGGTGCCTATGTGGGCGTTGCACCTGTGGAGGACGACGGCGTGGATTTTGCCCAGCGGATGAAAGAAATCCACAAGGAACTGCTGGAATTGCAGGCAGAGTCCAACCGCCTGATGGAAACCATCTCGAAGAATCTGGAGGAGATGGGAGTATGAAGTGGGAAAAGGTGAAGCTGGGTGATATTGCAACGTGTATCCAGCCGGGGCCGTTTGGTTCGCAACTACATAACTCGGACTATTCAAAAGAGGGCACACCGATTATTATGCCCAAAGATATAGTTGGAGGAGCAATCGTACATTCAGGGTTGCTGAAAGTTTCAGAAGAACACGTTAAAAGATTGAGCAGGCACCAAGTATATGAGGGAAACTTGATGGTTGCTCGAAAAGGCGATGTCCGAAAGTGTGCTTATATTACAGCAAATGAAAACGGATGGATGACTGGAAGTGACTGCTTAAAGGTTGTTCTTGATGAATCAAAATGCTACCCGAAATTTATCTACTACCAATTAAGAAGTGAACATATCGGACGTTGGCTTGAAAAAGTTTCGATAGGCGCAACAATGCCTAGCCTAAATACAGGATTGCTGAGTGGAATTGAGATGGTGCTTCCACCAATAGAAATTCAAAAGCAAATTGCAGGCATTCTCTCTGTTTACGATGATCTGATTGAAAACAACCAGAAACAAATCAAATTGCTGGAAGAAGCAGCCCGGCGGCTTTATAAAGAATGGTTTGTGGATTTGCACTTTCCGGGGCATGAAAATACAAAAATTGTGGACGGTGTGCCGGAGGGGTGGCGAGTGGCTAGTATTGCAGATATATGCGATACAGTTGGTGGAGGTACACCTTCTACCAAAATTCAAAGCTATTATGAAAGGGGTGATATTTTGTGGGTGACCCCCACAGATATTACGCGAAATTTCTCGCTGGCGTTATTGGACACGGAAAAGAAGATAACACCAGAAGGGTTAAAAAATAGTTCTGCAAAGATGTTGCCGGCAGAAACTATCTTAATGACAAGTAGAGCGAGTGTTGGGTTCTTTGGAATGTGCAAATATGAAGTGTGTACAAACCAAGGATTTATTTCGTGCATTCCCAAAAGGGAAAACTTGCAAATGTATCTGCTGTTTAATTTGAAAAGCCGAGTAGAGGAGATTCGACAAAAGGCAGGCGGTTCGACATATCTGGAAATTAGTAAAACGGTGTTTCGTGAATTGAAAATCATATTACCTAAAGATGAGGTGCTTGCAGAATATCAGAAAAATGTCCATGATATTTTTGATGAAATATATTGTAGGACGGAAATGATAAAAAGCCTTGTAGATATGAGAAATCGACTGCTGCCCAAATTGATGAGCGGAGAAGTGGAGGTGTGATTTTATGGAAAGACGAAATTTTTTGCAGATTCTAAATGAAAAAGAAATAAGTCCAATACGAGAATACGAACGGTTATATGGATTGTTTTATACTTGCCCTATACAAGAAGCAAACGGTAATTGCTATACATTAAAAGATTATGTGGCATGGAATTTTTTAGATGTACCATTCAGAAAAACATGTTTGTCAGTAGAGGACTTTGACAGTACATATGGATTCCATTTTGTGGAAAAACCATACAAGGTTGACTTGAATTATTTGCTTTCTTTTTGTGAGTACACCTATAATTTTGTAATCTGGATGAGCTGTGAGAGTAATTTGTTTAGATATGGAAATCGGCAGCAGAGCCAGTTATACATCGACCAGGTACGTAGAGTAATAGAATCTATAGGATATATGCCGTTAATACAAGGGTATGTTACAACATTTGTTCCTAAGATGCCAGAAGCAATTACAGTATCAGAAATTGTATCACCTGAAAGTTCCTATAAAGTTCTTGAATACAATCATTATACGATGAAGGGCGATATTGCAAGAAAAAGAGAGACGCTACGTATATTGGCAGACCAGTTAGAACCAAGGCGTGTAGAACTAGCGGCGATAAATAAAGAACTGGAAAATAATGTGTTCTTTATGTTTAACAATATGAATATCCGTCATAACAACTGCGCAGAAGGGGACAAGAACTATAAAAAAGTGGTTGCCAAGATGTCGCAGGACGAACTGGAAAGCTGGTATGATGAAACATATCAGTTGTGCTTACTGGCATTTTTGGAATTGGACAATGTGGAAAGAACAAAGAAAGTGTCCCAATTGAAGGCGAGCTTTGGAAAATAAAAGGTATCTTGGAGAAAAAAACAAGGGCGCGATTTTATGGGAGAAAATACAGAAGAATTAGTGGTCTCACTTGAAAATTCGCTCTCAAGTGATATTTGCGATACTGTGGGAGATTTAGCAGAAGTCGGACTTGATGCAGTAATGGATGATGGAATACTAAAGGATATTCCAATTCTTTCAACTGTAGTTGGACTTTATAGGATTGGTTACACGATTCGAGAGAGACATGAAATCAAACAACTTGCATTGTTTGTGGCAGAACTGAATAGAGGCTGCACAGACGAAAGCAAAAGAAAGCAACTGCTAAAAAAGCTGAACAGCGATACACAGAAAAGCAAACAGGAAATTGAATATATTCTGGTTGTGCTTGACAGCTATTTGGAATATGAGAAGCCGGAAATGCTTGCTAAATTATATATGGCATATTTAGAACAACGGATTGACTGGACGCAATTTTCAATGTATGCAGCGCTATTAAAAACACTTCTTCTACAAGATATTAAACTCCTTACAAGTCATAATTTTAAGGAGAGTCCATTGGTTTGCATGCAAATGGAAAGTGCTGGGTGGTTAAGATTACTGTCTGCCGGATTTGTATATGAACAATGGGTTATGCGCTTTAATGACGGTATGAAGAAAAATGAGAATTTCAATGTACCATATTCTATAACAGAAACTGGTCAAAAGTTTGTTGACATTGTGGGATAAAATGAGGTGATCCTATGAGCCGCGAATACTCCGAAAATGTCCTTGTTCAGAACAGCGCAGGCAACCTGCTGCAAAATGTTCTGGGCTGGGAGGTGGTGCTGGCTTACAACTCCGAAAAGCTGGGGCCGGACGGGACGTTGGGCCGCACCAGCTATGGGGAAGTGCTGCTGACCCGGTATTTTCGGCAGGCGCTTTTGCGGCTGAACCCGTGGCTCACCCCGAACCAGCTGGACGAGGTGCAGAAGAAATTCACGGCGCACGTTTCCACCGCATCCCTGATGCAGATCAATGAGGAAAAGTATTTTCTGCTGCGGGATGGCATCCCGGTGACGGTCAAGCGGCCGGATGGCCGCACCGAAACGCGGAGCGCGGCGGTGATCGACTTCAAAAACCCGGAAAACAATCATTTCCTCGCCGTAAAAGAAATGAAGATCCACTCGCAGCTGTACCGCCGTAGAACGGACATTGTGGGCTTTGTCAATGGCATTCCGCTGCTGTTCATCGAGCTGAAAAAGCCCACCGTGGATGTGCAGAACGCCTACATAGATAATTACCGGGATTACCTCGATACCATTCCGCAGTTGTTCTATTATAATGCCTTTCTTATGCTGTCCAATGGATTGGAAGCCAAGGTGGGTACGCTTGGCAGCAAGTACGAGTTTTTCCACGAGTGGAAGCGTCTGAAGGAAAGCGATACAGGCAGCGTGGAACTGGAAACCATGCTGCGGGGCATCTGCGAGAAAAAGACCTTCCTCGATCTGCTGGAAAACTTCATTCTTTACGATCATTCCGGTGGGCGCACCACCAAGATTCTGGCCCGCAACCACCAGTATCTCGGCGTCAACGAGGCCGTCAGTGCTTACGAGAACCGCAAGTTAAAAGATGGCAGGCTGGGTGTGTTCTGGCACACGCAGGGGTCAGGCAAAAGCTACTCCATGGTCTTTCTGGCGCAGAAGATCCGGCGCAAGTTTGCAGGCTCGCCCACCATTGTGGTGCTGACCGACCGTGACGAACTGAACCGGCAGATCAGCGATACCTTTGAAAACTGCGGTCTGCTGGGCAAAACCAAGGCTTCGCAGTTTATTGCATCCAGCGGTACAGACCTTGTAAAAAAGTTGCAGGGCAACCCCAGCTTTGTGTTTACCCTGATCCAGAAGTTCAACCTGCCCAAGGAGCCGCCCATCTACCCGGATCACGACATTCTGATTTTGTCGGATGAAGCCCATCGCAGCCAGTACGGCATTTTTGCAGACAACATGATGCACCTGTTGCCCACGGCGTCCCGCATCGGCTTTACCGGTACGCCGCTTCTGGCAGATGACCATATCACCGAGCGCACCTTTGGCGGATACCTGTCGGTGTATGATTTCAAGCGGGCGGTGGAGGACGGCGCAACGGTGCCGCTGTACTATGAGAACCGTGCGGATAAAATCGCCCAGTTGGACAAGCCGGAGATCACCGGGCGGATTTTGGATGCCATTGAAGCTGCCGACCTTGATCCCTCGCAGGAGGAAAAGCTGGAACGCGAGTTTGCAAAGGAGATCCATATTCTCACCGCAGATGAACGGTTGCGTTCCATTGCAAAGGACTTTGTGGAGCATTACTCTGACCTTTGGACCAGCGGCAAGGCGATGTTCGTCTGCCTGAATAAGGTCACCTGTGTGCGGATGTACAACTATGTGCAGGAATGCTGGCAGGCAAAGATCAAAGAACTGGAAGCCCGGCAGGGCACAGTGACCCAGCAGGAAGCACAGGAGCTTGCCCGCAAACTGGCATGGATGAAAGAAACCGAAATGGCAGTGGTGATCAGTCAGGAGCAGAACGAGGTGCAGACCTTCAAAAAGTGGGGGCTGGATATTCTGCCGCACCGTGCCAAAATGGAAAAGCGGGAGCTGGATAAAGAATTCAAGGACAGCAAGAATCCGTTCCGGGTGGTGTTCGTCTGTGCCATGTGGCTGACGGGCTTTGATGTAAAGTGTCTGTCCTGTCTGTATCTGGACAAGCCGTTGAAAGCCCATACCCTGATGCAGACTATTGCTCGTGCAAACCGTGTTTCGGAGGGCAAGAGCAACGGCCTGATCGTGGACTATATTGGTATCGTAAAGGCGCTGCGCAAGGCTCTGGCAGATTATACGGTCAGCAAGAACAGCCCGGCGGGCATTGACCCAACGGTGGACAAAACGGAGCTGATTCAGCGCATCCGCACGGTCATCGGAAAAACGGACGGCTTTCTGGCAGAACACGGGTTCCGGCTGCAGGAATTGGTGGACGCACAGGACTTTGAGAAGATGAACCTTGTACAGGATGCAGTCAACGCGATGTGCGAGACGTTGGAAACCAAGAAAACCTTCCAAACCTATGCGTCTGAGCTGTCGCGGCTGTTCCGCTATGTGGATCGTGATGATGTGGACGATACCATGCGTGCCAGGAAAAACGCAATTCTCGCCATCTACGAGGGCTTGCAGCAGAAGCGGAAACACGCGGACAATACCGACCTGATGGTGCAGATCAACGGCATCGTCAACGAGTACATCCATGTGGAAAAGCCGGATCAGGAGGCTGTACCATCCCGGCAGTTTGACATCAGCAAAATTGATTTTGACCTGCTGAGCCGGGAGTTTGCCCACACCCGGCGGAAGAATCTCTTGCTGCGAGATCTGGATGAACTGGTGAATCAGCAGTTGTCGAAGATGCTGTTTGCAAACCCGCAGCGCATTGATTATTATGACCGCTATCAGGAGATTATCGATGCCTACAATGCAGAGCAGAACCGGGCAACCATTGAGAAAACCTTCATGGATCTGATGGAGCTTGCAAGTTCACTGGACACGGAGCAGCAGCGCTATGTGCGTGAGGGCTTTTCCAGCGATGAGGAACTTTCAGTGTACGATTTGCTGTTTTCGGAGAACCTCACGAAGCAGGAAATTGATACGATCAAGAAAGTGTCTGTGGACTTGTTGACAAAAATCAAACAGCAGATTGCCAAACTCGTCCATTGGACGGACAAGCAGGAAACTAAGGCGATTGTGGATAACCTGATTCGCAATACCCTTTGGCAAGAACTTCCCAATAGCTATGATGTAAGCGATATTCAGACCTACCAGAAGAAAATCTACGAGTATGTATATATGCGCTACCCGGAAGTAGCATAACGCAAAAATCACCCCAGAGAGAACGCACAAGAGGCTATTCTCTCTGGGGTGATTGCGTATCAAATCATCTGAAAATGCTTCAATGCTTCCACGATCGTATCCTCTTTTTCCTTCGGACACTTAGGAGGAGAAAGTTTGAAAAAACAGACGGGCGGGTGTGAAGGCGGGTAAATCGACATGGAAAAGATCAAAGCGGATGCTTCCCGAAAAACTGCTGGGCAATTCCATCCAGCTGTGCGGTGATTTGCCGAAAATCCTGATTCAGATCCAATGTGCGTGCACCGATCTGATTGCCGCCTAAGTTGAAGAGACAATTCGGCGTGATGGCTTCCTGCGTTTTGGCGTAGACTAGCAGCCCGGAAACGTTTCCAGTATGGGCAGCATCCTGATTTTTAACGTAGGTGTAGATCTGGTAGAGGTTGGCAGAATGCAGGGTCTCTTTATTAAACTGCTGCTGCAATGTCTGGCTGTAATACTTGGCATCCAGAATGAGAACTTTTTCGCGAAAACGCAGAAAAATATCGGTTTGCATGGCAGGGAGAAACCGCAGCATGGCAGCATCGTGCTCTCCCACAAGATCCCATTTGACCTGCGCAGCCTTGACCTCAGTAAGGTAGGGATGATTTTGTCGGTAATACTCCAGAATAAAGCGTTCGTACAGCTTTGCCATGCGTTCATCCGAAAATGCTGTCATTTTATAGCTGCCGTTTTCGGTGGTCTGCAGCATATCGTGCAGCACGAAATAGCAGAGATTCAACAGCATCTCGTAATTCTGGTTGCTCCGCTGATAATGTAACTGCTTCCATGGGATTTGAGAGGGAAGCAGTGCAGAAACCGTGTCCAGAAACAGAAGCGCTTTCTTCAATTCCACTTTGCGCTCAGTAGAAACATTCTTATCCCGAAGCAGCACATGCAGGGTGGTTTTCAGAATCTGGTTATACAGGTTATCCTCGGAAAGCTCGTCAAAGGTACAGGCGACCTGTGGCTTGTGCTGGATACGGGTCTTAATGGTCTGCGGAAGATCCAGCTTTCCACGCAAAACTGACCGGGTCTCGCTTCGGGAAACATATTCTCGATAGAGCCCCTGCTTCAGCTGCCGGGAAACACCCTTTGCAAGGATGGCAGCAAACAAATCGTCGATACGCTCAAACTTTTCCGAGGCGATGCACTGATAATCCTGCTGCTGCAGCACCTGATAGGCGTAGGAGAGCATGTAGTAGATGTTCTGGATAAAGATCCCTTTGTCAGTCGTCATTGAAAACACCACGCAGATTCTTTTCCCAACGGTGCAGTTTGTCGGGCGCGTCGAACCAGTATTCTGCCAGCGTAGGCAGAAGGTCAAACTCCACCACAGAGCGCATCCAGTCAGTGGTGCAGGCGGCAGGGTCGGCCAGACAAAAGTAACTGTGACCAACACGAAATCCGGGACCGAGGGAGGCATCTGTGGTAATTTCCCGGTTCAATGCCTTGATCTGTTCCACCAGAGCATTGAAGGTTTCATTGTCAAGCGCAGATTGATATTTCTGGAATCCATCGGAGGTGAACGCCGGTTCGATCTCGAAGAAACTGAAGCGTCTGCGCAGCGCATAGTCGATCATGGCCAGGCTGCGGTCGGCAGTATTCATCATACCGATAATGTACAAATTTTCCGGGACATAGAAGGGCATCCCGTTATAGGCCAGTGTGATCTTTTCGCCCCGATGGTCGCTTTCAATCAGCATCATCAGCTCGCCGAAGATCTTGCTCAGGTTGCCCCGGTTGATCTCATCGATCAGGAAAAAGTATTCTCGGTCGGGGTCGTTGGAAGCCTTCTGGCAGAAGCGGTAAAATACACCCTCTGTCAGCTTGAAGCCGGAGCCGTCCGGCCGGTAGCCCAGCATGATATCCTCGTAGGAGTAATTCTGGTGGAACTGAACAAACTCAACCCGGGAGGAATCAGCTTGACCCATTATAGAGTACGCCAGCCGTTTGGCAGCATAGGTCTTTCCAACGCCGGGTGCACCCTGCAGAATGATATTTTTCTTGTGGCGTAGCAAAGAAACCAACACTTCATAGCGTTGCTCACTCAGAAAAACATCGTGCAGAAAATCAACTCTGGTGTAGCTGTCGGCAGATGCCTGCCGGACGGGAGCAGGGTTTTCATCCCGGATCAGATCCAGAATAAAGTTGTACTCACCCTCCGAGAGCTTGAACAGGCTTCCGTTCGGCTGTACGAAGAACTCCATTTTCTCCAGCTCAGGGAAAGTCTTCAGTACAGCATAGTCAATGGGGGAAGTCAGGCTCTCGGTTTTTTCAAAATAAATCTCTTTGCCGTTGCTTTCCTGTGTGATCTTGGCCAGAGCTACCACTCGCTTTACCGGATTGGCCTCATAGCCGATCACAAGATCCCCGGCTTTTGCATCGAGGAAATTCTGGAAAATCCTGCGCTTGTTCCCGTTGTCATTGTACAGCGTATAGGTCTGCTCTTCGCCGACCCGCAGACTGGAATAACTCCAGATCTTAGGATTGGCAGTCAGCCACCAGTAGTGGCGTGAAGGTGCTTCACAGGCGGCAGCGGCAGCCGGTACTTTCGAGAGGTCGGCTTTTTTCAGAGCCTGTAAAAGCTCATCTCGCAAGCGCCAGATGTAAGTGCCATCCGCCTTTGTGCTGGCATTTTTGCCCACATATAAAATGGGCCACCAACGCATATTTTCGCTGTCGCGGGGCATGCAGCGGCAGCCAGTCTTTTCTGCCACCCGCTGTGCAAGATGGTAGGAGTTGGAGATGTAGAAGTTGCTGGTTTCACCGTATTTAATGGCAAGCTGTTTGCAGGTGGCCTGCCCGCCGTAATCCAGCATACATTTCATCACCCGCAAAGCCTCCGAGGTAAAAACCGAGGTGTCTTGCAGCAAAGCACTCCACTGTGCGGTTGTAATGCCCGGATCATACTCACTTTCAGCAGGAAACCATCCGGCCTGCATCTGTGATGTCTTTTGTTCGGCAAGGTAGAAACGGCTCAGATAAAAGCCCAGATCAATGGCAGCGATATTCCAGTGTGTGTCTGGCCAGTATTTTCCGGCAGGGGCTGCTTCAATGGCACTGCGGATCATCTGGGTGATGGCAGCATTTTGGCTCAGTGCCACCCGCAGCTCATCATAAAGGCGGTAGCTGTTTAGCAGCGATTCTACGGAACCATCCCGCTTGGGCGGAGCATCGAAGTTCAGCGCATCCGAGATGTCACGGGCAACGGAATAGCGGTAGATATAATATTGATCCGGATACCGGAGCCACAGATAGACGCTGATGGCACTGGTGTTCTGGTAGTGGTTATTCCAACTGCCGTCGTTGTATTTTGTGCGTATTTCTTCGGTGGCAGCCTGAAATGCAATAATGCGCTGGGAAAGTTCGGCGGATTCATCAAACAAGCTGCGGAACATTGCGCGTGTTGCTTCACAGTCCGCTGCTGCGAAATTCAGGATTATCGCACGGGGATAGGCATAGCCGGTATCCAGAAGCGAAAAGACCTTTGCAGTGGCTTCCTTGAACATTTCACCAAAATCTGCCGCGTCAATATTCCAATGGTCGTGGAAATGCTGCGCGGCTTCCCATTTGAAATCTTCAACATGAGGCCAATGCTTCGGGAAATAGGTCTGGTATCCGCCCAAAACAGGCTCCAGTTTTGCATGATCGATCATGACGGCTCCCTCCGAAATCAAAAAGTCTTTAAGATATTGTACCACGATAAAAATAGAAACACCATATTCCAACAAAAGAAAATGCCCGCCTGAAAATCAGACGGACATACTGTAAATCAAATCATCTGAAAATGCTTTAATGCTTCCACAATCGCATCCTCTTTTTCCTTCGGACACTTGGGCTGCTTTGCATTTTCATTTTTCGCTTTATTGTAATTCTCTCGCTCGATGATGCTGTACTTCTGCTTCACCTGTGCGATATAGAGATTGGAAACCTTCAACTGATGGTGTTTCCACACATAATCCCGAATCTCGTTGTAAGTCGCCTTGCTTTCTGCAGCGGTCACATCCAACTCGTCCATGCTGACGTCCACTTCGATGTGCCGCTCGACATTGAGTTTGGTCAAAAGGAGAACCGCTTCGCAATGCTTCGTCCTCGGGAAAAGGTCCACTGGCTGCACCTTTTCTGCCCGATACCCATGCTCTTCCAGCCACTTGGCATCCCGGGCGGCGGTGGAGGGGTTGCAGCTGACATAGACCACCCGGCGGGGGGACATGGTGACGACAGCGGAAAGGGTTGCTTCGTCACAGCCTTTGCGGGGCGGGTCGAGCATCACAACATCCGGGTGCAGGCCCTCGGCGGCAAGCTGAGAGGCCGCCTTACCAGCATCGGCGCAGAAGAAGCGGCTCTTTGCGGCTATGGCATCACCCATGCGGGCAGCATTGGCCTTGGCGCTTTCGATGGCCTCAGGCACGATCTCCACGCCGATGAGCTCCCGGCAATGGTCTGCCATGGACAGGCCAATGGTGCCCATGCCGCAGTAGAGGTCCAGCAGCAGGTCATCCGGAGTCAACTGAGCATATTCTGCAGCAATGCCATAGAGCTGCTCAGCGGCCAGAGTGTTGACCTGATAGAACGACAAGGGGCCCAGCTGCACAGGAACGCCGCAGAGGGTGTCCTCGATGAACCCGGGACCGTACAGGATGTGGGTCTCGCTGCCCAGGATCACATTGGTGTTTCTGGCGTTGACATTGATCAGGATGGTGGCAATATCGGAAAACTGCGAAGTCAGTGCGCGGCAAAGCTCCTCTGCGTGGGGCAGCTTTGCCCGGGTGCAGACCAGGCAGACCATGATCTGGCCGCTGTGGACACCCCGCCGCAGAAACACATGACGCACCAGCCCCTTGCCCGTCTGCTCATCGTAGGGCTGGATGTTGTGGGCGGCAAAGAAATCGCAGAGGGTATTGCCGATCTCGTTCAGCACATCCGGCTGCAGCTTGCAGTCGGGGCAGGGTACAATGCGGTGGGTGCGCCCGGCGTAGAAACCGATGCAGGGCTTGCCATTCTTATCACAGCCCACCGGGAATTGAACCTTATTGCGGTAGCGGTCGATCTCGGGGGAGGGGAGGGGCGGCAGCACGGGTACATCCAGCCCGCCAATGCGGCGGAAAGCATCGGTAACGCTTTCGCCCTTGGCGCGCAGTTCAGCTGCATAATCCAGATGCCGCAGGCTGCAGCCACCGCAGGGGCCGGCTACTGCACAATCTACCGGGATACGGTCAGGCGAGGGAGTCTGAATGGCATCCAGAATACCGAAAGCGTAGCGGCCGCAATCTTTGACGATGCGGATGGCGGCAACGTCACCGGGGGCGGTGCCGGGTATGAACACAGCCTCGCCGTCCGGGCTGTGAGCAACGCCGCTGCCGTCGTTGGACAGGCGCTCAATGGTCAGGGTCAGCACCTGATTTTTTTGTAAGTGCATGGAAATTCTCCTTTGGAATGGGATTGGGTCAGGCTTCTTCCGAAGCGGGGGCATCTGCATTTTCGCTCTGGGCGGCAATGTATTTGCTGGGCGGCATCCCCTTGGCCCGCTTGAAGACCCGGGAAAAATAGAACTGGTCAAAGAAGCCCACCGAGATGGCGACCTCTGCAATGGAAAGGTTGCCGGCCCGCAGCAGCTTGCAGGCTTCGTTGATGCGGTATTCGGTCAGATAATCGATGGGGCTCTTGCCCACATTGAGCATAAACACCCGGTACAGATGACTGCGGGAAACGCCCACACTCTTAGCGACATCGTCGATGGAGATGTCGTGCGAATAGTTGAACTGGATGTATTTGATGGCATTCAGCACATATTGATTGGAGGAAGAAGCGTTGTGGGGGCGCGTCTCGCTGGTCTCCTTCATCAGGGCAGAGATGAACAGGTAGAGGTAACCCACCATGGCAGCCTCATCCTGAGGCTCTAACCCACGGGAAGAATAGATGTTGGTCAGGGCTGCCCGCATTCCTTCCGGGTCCTGCGTATGGTGCACAGGAGCAGTGTCGGTAAAGGGCAGCTGTGCTGCCAGTTTATGGGCGCAGGCACCGTTGAAGCCGACCCAGCTGTACTCCCAGGGCTGCTGCTCGTCGGCAGAGTAGCGGATGAGCTGACTGGGCCGGGCAAAGAACAGATCCCCCGGCACGACCTCAAAGGTCTTGCCGCCCACTTCAAAGGTGCCCTTGCCCGAGACCACCAGATGGATCAGGTAGTGATCCCGGATACCGGGCCCCCAGGTCTGGCCCGGGGCACAGCGCTCCAGACCACAGTTGAAGATGGATAATTCAATATTATTGGTGTAATTCTGCTTGAAGGACTGCTTGTAGACATCTGCCATGATCGTTCCCTCCAGTTGACCGCATTCTTATTCCCAGTATATCATAACTGTATCTGCAAATTCAACAAAAGTACATCCGAAACTTTGGTTTTCGCGCCGAAATTGGATTTTTTGCGGATTCAAATTGCAAAAGAGGGCGGAATGAAGTACAATAAGGCTAACCCAAGTGCATGGAGCCTTCATGCACGGACTTTGCGGAGAACGCTTGTGGAGGAGGAACGGCCATGGCGACCAGTGCACAACTCAGACGGGAGATCCTTGCGGGGGAGTGGGACGAAGCGCTCTGCACGCTCTATGGCACAGAACCGGCGGTGCTGGCCCGCCAGCGGCAGCGGTATGCCGCAGCGCTGGAACAGTTTGAGCTGTACTATGGCCCCGGGCGGCAGGTGCATGTTTACTCGGCTCCGGGCCGGGCGGAGCTGGGCGGCAACCACACCGATCATCAGCACGGGTATGGTCTTGCGGCAGCGGTGACGCTGGATCTGGTCGCAGTGGCATCCCCCAGTGACGACGGTTTTATCCGGGTCAAATCCCGGGGCTTCAACAAACTGGATGTCATTGACCTGAGCGAGGCCGAGCCTCAGCAGGGAGAGAGCACCCATTCGGCCAGTCTGATCCGGGGCATTGCGGAAGGCTTCCGGGTACAGGAAAAGACGGTGGGTGGCTTCGATGCCTATACCGCCAGCGACGTGCTCCGGGGCAGCGGGCTTTCCAGTTCGGCGGCTTTTGAGATGGGGATGGCGGCCATCCTGAACGGGGAATATGGCTGCAGGCTGACAGCGCCGGAGCTGGCGAAGATCTGCCAGTATGCGGAAAATACATATTTCGGAAAACCCAGCGGCCTGTTGGATCAGCTGACCAGCGCCGTGGGCGGGGTCATCTTTGCGGATTTTGCCGACCCAAAGAAGTCCCGGATAGAAAAGATCCACACGGCAGGGTTGCTCCCGGCGGACATGACCCTTTGCGTGACCGATACCCGGGGCAGTCACAGTGAGCTGACCGGTGAGTTTGCGGCCATCCGGCACGAAATGGAATCGGTGGCGGCCTGTCTGGGCGGTAAGGTGTTGGGACAGGTCAAGGAGCAGGAGTTATGGAAAGCTCTGCCGCGCCTGCGAAAAGCCTGCGGGGATCGTGCGGTTCTGCGTGCAGTCCACTATTTTGAGGAGAATGCCCGCGCATTGGCCCAGCGGAATGCCCTGGTCAGCGGGGATTTCAACGCCTTCCTGCAGCTGATTCTGGAAAGCGGACATGCCTCTTTTGCCCTGTGCCAGAACGTCTACTGCTCCACAGACGTACGGCATCAGGGACTCTCGGTGGCGCTTGCCCTCAGCCAGACTCTGCTGGAGGGGCAGGGGGGAGCCTGGCGGATGCAGGGCGGCGGCTTTGCAGGGACCATTCAGGCGTTTGTACCCGGTATGCTGACGGCAAAATATCACGACGCGATAGAAAAGGTGTTCGGTGCGGGCAGCTGCTATCTGCTCCGTCTGCGGGAGCAGGGGGCCCTGCGGGTCATTTGAACATCTGGAAGCGGCCAAACAAAAAGAGCTTCACACTCCGGCAGAAGCCGGAATCGTGAAGCTCTTTCATGTTACAGGGAAAACGGCTCAGATACCGCGCTGCTGCTGTTTCTGGCGCATTTCATCCGTGAAATTAGAAACGGCAGAGAAGGTATCATCGTGATAACCGAACCAGTTGGACAGGTTCTTGTAAATGTTTTCTACAAACCGGTAGCCGGAAACAACAACATTGAACAGGAGCAGAGGCACAAACGAGATGGAGATGGAGAGGATCCCCCCCTGAAAGAAGAAATCGTCCAGGTGGAGATTATCCGTAAAGCTGTCCAATGCATCTCCCAGTTCTCCGCCGCCAAAGATCTCCGGCAGCTCTTCTTCCGGAAGCGTTGCATAAGATGCAGGCATACGCAAGTTTTCCATAAAAGGCTCCTTTCAAAGATTTACTCAGGCGGCCAGAGCTGCTGTACCTGCGGCCTGTGCCTGATTTTTGGCTTCGCTCTCGTTGTAGATATTCCGCATATCGTTGTAGATGGACAGGAAGCTCTCAATGGCAGACCTAGCCCAGTAGTAGACATAAACGCCTGCAAAACCGGCAGCAACCACAGTCATGGTCTTGCCCACGGGAGTCTGGCGGCCCCAGTAATGCTCAATGGCACCCATCGTGGTCAGACCATCGTTCCGCATGTCAATGATACCGGCAATGGTGTTGCTGATGGCAGCCTGACCCAGCATACGTACCAGGTTGACACCGACATTGACGGTGAAATTCAGGACATCCTGCGCGTTGATATTCAGCTCAAAAGCGCCGCCAACGGTGTAGACCATTTCATCTTCGGAGAGAACCGCATAGGATGCGGGCATCTGCATCGTGCTCTGATAGGTAAATTCCATGGTGGAAAACTCCTTTCGTTCGTAAAATCCGCGCAAAGGCGGACATGAAGCTAATTGGATTATAGCATAATTGCCCAAAAACAACAAGAGAGCGATGAAACCCAAAATGCGAAAGAATTGTGAAGATACTGTGGCCGTTTTGTAAAAAAGAAACGGTTCTGCGCGGAAATATGTGGAACGTCCTGTGCGGGATGCGGCGAAAAAATGTTGTGTGAAAATTGAAAAATAATGCAAAAAGAGACGGCGGGCACCAGTTCCTCCGGAAAGGAGGGGCCAGGGCCTGCCGTCTTTGTATGGGGAGAAAAGAAGAAGGAACGTTTTAGCGGTCTGCCGCAGCCGGGATCCGGTCATACAGTGCTGTCAGATCGGCAATATGCTCGGCCAGCAGACTGGTAAGCGGGGTATCCAGCCGCCACTGCCAGTTGGCTCCCTGGGTGCTGGGGGTGTTGATGCGGGCCTCCGCGCCCAGATGCAGCCAGTCGGCCATGGGGATGACAGCCATATCCGAAACACTGGCAAGGCAGGCGCAGATCATGGCCTCTGTCAGATCCTCGGGCAGACAGCGCAGGTAACGGCAGGCATAGTGGACATCCTCGGGGCTGGCAGACTGCCGCCAGCCCTCGGTGGTCACATTGTCATGGGTGCCGGTGTAGACCACGCTGTTGTGAGGGTAGGTGTAGGGAAGATAGTTGCCCGGTTCCCGGCTGTCAAAGGCAAACTGCATGATCTTCATGCCCGGATAGCCGCTGGCAGCCAGCATAGTCTTGACCTCTGGGGTCAGGTATCCCAGATCCTCTGCAATGATGCCGCCCTGACCCAGGGTCTCGTGGATGGCATTGATGAAGGCGCGATCCGGCCCCTTTTCCCAGTGGCCACCCGCCGCCGTCTTGTTTCCGGCAGGGATGGCGTAGTAGCTCTCAAAACCACGGAAATGGTCGATGCGCACGACATCATAAATGGAAGTAGCGTGCTGCATCCGGCGCTTCCACCAGGCGAAATCCTCGGCCTTGTGGCGGGGCCAGTCGTAGAGCGGATTGCCCCAGAGCTGACCGTCTGCCGCAAAGGCATCCGGGGGACAGCCTGCCACCTGCGTCAGGTGGGTCTGGCCGTCGGTCTGGAAAAGCTCCGGCCGCGTCCACAGATCGCTGGAATCCGGGCTGACGTAGATGGGGATATCTCCCACCAGCTGGATTCCCTTGCCGTTGGCATAGGCTTTCAGGGCGTTCCACTGGGTGTAGAAGAAGAACTGCACCGCCTTGAAATAATCCACCTGCCCGGCCAGACGCTCCCTGGCAGCGGCTACGGCAGCGGGCTGGCGGGTGCGCAGGTCATCCGGCCAGTCACACAGGCCTGCCTGTCCCTGTTCGGCCTTGACGGCCATGAACAGGGCATAATCGTCCAGCCAGAAGCTCTGTGCCGTGCAGAAGTCTTTGTACTCTGCGCTGGCTGCAGCCAGCAGACGATCGGCGGCCTTTTGCAGCACCACCGGGCGCTGCTGGTAGAGCACACCATAGTCCACCGGTCCAACCGGAACCTCAGCGGGAATCTCATCAGCGGTCAGATAGCCTTGCTCGTGCAGGACACGGAAATCGATAAAGTAGGGGTTTCCGGCAAAGGCAGAAAAGCTCTGGTAGGGGCTGTCACCGTAGCCGGTGGGGCCAATGGGCAGGATCTGCCAATAGGTCTGCTTTGCACGGGCCAGAAAATCCACGAACGCAAAGGCTTCTTTCCCCAGCGTGCCGATGCCAAAAGGCCCCGGCAGACTAAAAACGGGCATCAGAATGCCGCATGCTCGCATGGTGAACTCCTCCTTAACCCTTGACAGCGCCTGCAACAACACCCTCAATGATGTATTTCTGGCAGGTCATGTACAGGATGATGATGGGGATGATGGCAATGATGATGCAGGCCATCATGGGAGCCAGCTCCACTCGGCCGTAGCCGCCGCGGAAGTACTGGATAGCCATGGGGATGGTGCGGTACTTCTTGATGTCCAGAACCAGGGTGGGCAGCAGGTAGTCGTTCCACACCCACATAGTCTCCAGGATAGCGGTGGAGATCATGGTAGGCTTCAGGATGGGGAACACGACCTTAAAGAAGATCTGGATGGGGTTGCAGCCGTCGATCATGGCAGCTTCCTCGATCTCCATGGGCACGCTCTTCATAAAGCCGGTGAACATGAACACGGCCAGACCGGCACCGAAGCCCAGGTAGATGATGCAGATGTTCCAGGGGGTGTTCAGCTTCAGCTGGTCAGCGGTCTTGGACAGGGTGAACATGACCATCTGGAAGGGCACGACCATGGAGAACACGATCAGCAGGTTCATGAACTTGCTCAGCTTGTTGTTCACGCGGGTGAGGTACCAGCCGGTCATGGAGCAGCACAGCAGGATCAGGAACACACTGGTAATGGTGATCAGAAGGCTGTAGCCCAGGCTGGACAGAAAGCCCATCTTGGTCACGCCGTAAACGTAGTTGGACAGGCCCGCAAAGGTCTCTTTCGTGGGCAGCTGGAACACCGTGGAGGTGGTAAAGGTGCCCTCTTTTTTCAGGCTGTTCAGCAGGATCAGCACGATGGGGTAGATCCACAGCAGGCACAGCACACTCATGATGACGGTGAGGATGTTATCCCACATCTTTTTCTGTTTAGGCATTACTGCTGCACCTCCTTGGAGCGGGTAAAGTGGAGCTGGATGAGCGAGATGACCACCACGATCAGGAAGAACACCACAGCCTTTGCCTGACCAATGCCCTTCCACTGGGCACCGGAGCGGCCGTAGAAGGTGTTGTAGATGTTCAGGGCCAGCATTTCACTGGCGTTGGCGGGTTCACCGGCGGTCAGGGCCACGTTCTGGTCAAACAGCTTGAAGCTGTTGGTCAGGGTGAGGAAGGTGCAGATGGTCACGCTGGGCATGACCATGGGAATCTTGATCTTGAACA
>ERZ827488.1568-NODE-1568-length-26484-cov-12.411518_pt1 | contig 26484 bp, 25 predicted proteins | sample MGYA00519771_ERZ827488 | MGnify/ENA primary metagenome ERZ827488 (study PRJEB31778, sample SAMEA3449323) | human gut metagenome | biome: human gut; feature: human-associated habitat; material: faeces | place: United Kingdom | collected 2010/2012 ... | reverse complement strand
CAATATTAATTTGGTTAAAATAAACAATTTAAAATGTTTTTCAGACACGCTCTAGACCAATCAGTTGGAATAGGAGATTATTATGAGAAAAAGAACAACTTCAAGAGCAAAGGAAACTATTAAAGAAGCAACAACAAAGGCTACAGAAGCAGTCAAAGAGACAGTTGAGAAAACAACTGTAAAGGCTTCAGAAGTAATTGAAGAAGCAAAAGATGCTGCAGCTGATATTGCGAAGGCTCCGGTTGTAGAAGAAGCAAAAGAAACTGTAAAGAAAGCAGTAAAAGAAGTGGCTAAAAATATCGACATCAAAAAATTCGCAGAAACAACTATCGAATTACCTGGTTTTGCAGTTACAATGAGCTCCATCGAGGAAGCAATCAAAAAAGACATCAAAGACAAAGGCATCGAAGGAAAAGAAATCAGCGTTTATGTAAATGTTGAGCAGAAAGCCGCTTACTACACAGTAGACGGACAGGGCTCTGACGATTACAGAATCGACCTGAATACATTATAATCTGTAAGCATTTTTTATAAACCGAAAATGGATGTCTGCAGGGATCCGGAAAGAAAATCTGCAGACATAAAAACAGCAGGATTGTTCATAGAATGAACAGACCTGCTGTTTTGCTTATTTATGATAGAACCACACTGCGGCGGATATGGATGATATCTCAGGAAGCTTTCTGCTCAAACAGATCCTCCCTTGTAATATTCTGTGCCCATTTCCCCTGGCGGTAATGATGGAATACCCATGGCCATTTCACAAACTCATCTGTACAGAGCAGGAAGTAGACCCACAATACCGGAAGCTTCAGGACAAAGGCCGCAAAAAATCCCAGAGGTACCGCATATACCCACATATCAATGGTATCGCAGATCAGTCCGAACTTCGTATCACCGCCTGCGCGGAATACCCCGGCGATCAGGGCTGTGTTTACCGCAGAACCCATAATATAATAGGTATTGATAAGCAGCATGTACTTCAAATAATGCATTGCCCCGTCATTTAAGGATGCAAATCTCAGGACCAGAGGCGTGATGGCAAATACGATCACACCGCCAATGGCACCGGCTATAATGGTCATCTTCAGCATTCTGGAAGCATACACCTTCGATTTCTCCAGATCCCCTTTTCCCATTACATTTCCAAGAAGAATCGTTCCCGCACTGGCAATTGCAAAGCAGAACACAGAACCGATATTGCGCACAACCGTAACCAGAGAGTTGGCTGCAACGGCATCTGTTCCGAGATGTCCCAGGATCACAGAGTACATGGAGAAAGCAACACTCCAGGAAATGTCATTTCCAAGAGCGGGAAGTGACAGCCGGACGAAGTCGCCAAACAGCACCTTACTGCGGATAAACATAAAGGTCAGGTTCAATTTAACATCTTTGCTCAGGAAAGAAACGATCACGCATGCTGCCAGTTCGATCAGTCTGGAAGCAGCAGTTGCAATGGCAACACCTGTAGCCCCCAGCTTCGGTGCGCCGAAAAGCCCGAAGATAAAAGTAGCATTCAGGATAATATTCAATATAAAAGCCAGCATATTCAATGCCATACTGATCGTTACACGTCCGATACTGCGTAAAATCGCCAGATAAATCTCTGTAATTCCCCAGCAGAGATATGTAATTCCCATAATCCTAAGATAAGAAGAACCGATAGAGATCAGTTCCTGATCAGAAGTAAAAATCTTCATCATAAGCTGAGGAGCAGTAAATGCGATCAGTGCTACGATTCCCGAGATTATGATGGAAAAGCGGAGAGCAATTCCCTCGATCGCATGAATAGCCTGCATATTATTTTTTCCGAAATACTGCGCACACAGAAGAGATGCGCCTGTACCAAGTCCATAATATACCATAAACAGGATATTGGAGTAATTGGCAGCCAGAGACACCGCAGAAATCGCAGACTGTCCCACATAATTAAGCATAATTACATCTGCGGAGTTAACCGCTGCACTGAGCAGATTCTGGATAATGATCGGAATCGTCAGTTTAAGCATCTGCCGGTAAAAATTATCCTTACCGGCCGATAATGTGTTTATCATATTTACCCCCGTAATAAGTATTTGCCCGATCAGGCAGTTTTATTAGTCTGTTTTCAGCATAATCCTTCCGGCAGAAAAACGCTATCGGTATTTTGACTGATTTCTACGTTATTTTGACTTTTGAGCCCTTAAACAAATCAACTTTGCTTATAATACCTTGCACAAAAGAAGTCGGACTGATATAATTCGTATGTATTTTGAGAGGAATACATACTGTGACTGATAAAAAATATAATGGGAGAAGTTTATGGCGACATTACAGCAATTAGATATGAATATTTTACTGTGGATCCAGGAACATTTAAGGGTGGATGCCCTGACTCCGTTCTGGAGAGCAGTCACCTTCCTCGGAAACGGAGGATGGTTCTGGATCGTATTATGTGTGCTTCTGATCTGTTTCGGGAAAACACGCAAAACAGGAGTGACAGCGGCACTCTCGCTGCTGTCAGGGTTTCTGATCACAAATCTGCTGATAAAAAATGCAGTAGCCCGTCCAAGACCTTTTGATACTTATACACAGATCATCCCGCTGATCACCAGACCGAAAGACTATTCATTTCCATCTGGCCATACCTGCGCTTCCTTTGCCGTTGCACTGGTCTGTCTGCGGATGCTGCCCGGGAAATGGGGAATTTTGCCTGTTGTTCTGGCCGGAATGATTGCTTTTTCCAGACTCTATCTGGGCGTACATTATCCGGGGGATGTTCTGGCAGGATTTCTGGTGGCACTGCTCACAAGTACAGTGGCATGCAGGCTGATGCGGAGAACATTTTCACCTCAGAAAAGCTGACCGGTTCAGAAGAAAACTTCCAGGGGGAAATACAAAAAAGATATGCAAAAATCAGCAGAAAAATATTCGAATGTAAAGTGTAAAGGATAATCTTGTAATGAACAAAAATGAAATCTATATAAAGAGCGGAACCAATTACAAAGAAATGACAAAGGAACTGCTGGCACAGTGCGGCCTGGCGTCTGTAATTTCAGATAAAAAGATGCAGATTGGTATCAAGCCTAATCTTGTATCACCTTCCGAGGCTTCATGGGGAGCTACCACACATCCGGAAATTGTGGCGGGAATTATTGAGTATCTGCAGGAAAACGGATATGGAAATATTGCCATTCTGGAAGGCTCCTGGGTGGGAGATAAGACCACAGAAGCATACGAAGTATGCGGATATCGTGAACTAACGGAAAAATATCAGGTGCCTTTTTGGGATATGCAGAAAGACAAGGGGATTGAAAGAGATTGCAGGGGGATGAAACTGAATGTCTGTGAACGTGCGGCAAATATTGATTTTCTGATCAATGTTCCGGTATTGAAAGGCCATTGTCAGACAAAGATCACATGTGCATTGAAAAATATGAAAGGATTGATCCCCAATACAGAGAAGCGTCATTTTCATGCGATGGGACTGCATGAACCGATTGCACATCTGAATGCGGGGCTCCATCAGGATTTTGTCGTGGTTGATAACATTTGCGGGGATCTGGATTTCGAGGATGGCGGAAATCCGGTAGTGATGAACCGTATCTGGGCGGGGACGGATCCGGTACTGATCGATTCTTATGTATGTCAGATCATGCATTATACAACGAAAGATGTACCGTATATTGAACTGGCAGAGAAGCTTGGGGTTGGAAGTACTGATCTGAAAAATTCCCACATCGTATACTGTGAGGAAAATGCCCGCAAAGAACTTCCGAAATCAAGAAAAGTGGTAGAACTTCAGGATGCAGTAGAAGAAGTAGAATCCTGCAGTGCCTGCTATGGTTATCTCATCCCGGCTCTGGAAATGCTTAAAAATGACGGCCTTTTCGAGAAACTGGACACGAAAATCTGCATCGGCCAGGGATACCGCGGAAAAACAGGAAAACTGGGTGTAGGTGCATGCACCTGTAAATTTGAACATAACGTAAAGGGATGTCCTCCAACAGAGAATCAGATTTATGATTTCCTGAAGCAGTATATTCTGGGAGAAAATAAATAATATGATATCAGGGGCCCAGGTTCAAAAAGTCGTTCGTGCCTGCATGATAAGACTTTTGAATCTGGAACCCTGTTTGATTTTACAATGCCATCTTTATCATCTGTATAATTTTATCCTGCTCAAATTTACTGCTGTCAAATGCCAGATGATACTGGGAAATATCTTTCCATTTCTTATCTGTAAAGTACTCATAATAAGTACGCCGTTCTTTATCCACTTTCTTAACCAGCTTCTGTGCACTTTTTTCTTCCCGTCCTGTACGCTCGATGACAGTCTGTACACGATACTCAAATGGTGCATGGATAAATACGCTCAGGCATTTATTGTCGAGGATGTGATTGGCGCATCGGCCAACGATCACACAATCTTCTTTCTCAGCAGCATCCAGAATAATCTTTCGCTGAAGATCAAAGAGCACATCATTCATGGGAACAAAGTGAAAATCGCTGTCCATCTGAAGTTCATGGTCAATGGGAAAACGCCACTGGCTGCCACGTTTCTCATCAACCTTGGCAAGCAAATCAAAAGGAATATTCTCTTTCTGAGCTGCAATATCGATCAGCTCTTTGTCATAAAAAGCAAATCCAAGCTCTTCTGCCAGAGCTTTACCGATCAGGCGGCCATTACTGCCGAGCATCCTGTTTATTGTAATCACGCGTTTACTCATAATCAAACCCTCCTTTATGACATCTCTGTTATTGAACGATATAGATTCAGGCGGATATTCGCAAATTGTACCTGTTATCTGCAATTAACAGTGATAAGTCTTTTATTTGTGAACATTATAACATTGATACTCGAAAAAATCCAGTAAAATATATAAAAAACCAAATATATTACGAAAATATTTGGGTACAGTGCACAAAAACGATTCGCAATGAAACAAATGATACAGTTAATCCGATAATATTTTGAAAAGTGTTTTTTTGGATAGTTTTATCAATAGACACTTTTGGCTGTCATATGCTAGAATTAGAGTAATATTTACAGCAAGCAGCAAAGCGGATGATATTGTCCGCCTGACCAGGATTACTGCCGAGACATACAAGCCAAAATTCCATTGCCGCAGGCAATCTGGAATGAATTTTGGCTACGTTACTGAGAACGGAGTGAACAGTAACAAAAATTTATTTATGAAATAGAGGATATTTATAGATTTTTTCTTTAAGCTATGGTATTATATTAAATTGGCTGTCTGACGACAGATCCGAGTCAAAATATTACAAGAGATATGAAAAGTATGTAAGAAAGGGATACGATACATAATGCTGAAAATCAAAAGCTATGTAAAGGTAAACAGTCTGGCGGAAGCTTATGAACTGAACCAGAAGAAAACAGCCCGTATTCTTGGGGGAATGGTCTGGATGAAAATGGGCAACAGAGCAATATCCACAGCGATTGATCTTTCCGGTCTGGGGCTGGATGCGATTTCTGAGAATGATGACGAATTTGTCATCGGATGTATGACTCCGCTTCATGACCTGGAGACAAATGAAGCTCTGAATACCTACACACATGGAGCTATGAAAGAAAGCCTTTGCCACATTGTAGGCGTACAGTTCAGAAACTGTGCCACTGTGGGAGGAAGCATTTATGGAAGATATGGTTTCTCAGATGTTCTGACCATGTTCCTGGGAATGGATACATGGGTAGAATTATATGATGCAGGCCGTATTCCACTGACTGAATTTGTAAATATGAAGAAGGACAATGACATCCTTGTAAATATCATCGTGCGAAAAGAGCCACTTCTTACCTGTTACTTAAGTCAGAGAAACATAAAAACAGATTTCCCGGTGCTGACCTGTGCAGCTTCTGTGATCGGAAATGAGGCAAGGACTGTGATAGGTGCCAGACCTGCACGTGCCATGATCGTGGAAGATAAGAAGCAGATCCTGAAGAATTTCCGGAACATGACAAAAAAGCAGAAGGAAGAGGCGATCGAAGCATTTGCAGAATATGCGGCAGAGAACGTTCCTACTGCAGGCAATATGCGAGGATCAAAGGAATACAGAACCCTTCTTGTAAAAGTACTGACAAGAAGAGCCTGGGAAGCAGTAGGAGGGATGAAAAATGAATATTAATTTCTGGCTTAACGGAGTGAACCGCCACGCAGAGATCTCCCCGGATACACTGCTGATCGATTTCTTAAGAGAACAGGGCTGTTTCAGCGTGAAAAGAGGCTGCGAAACTGCGAACTGTGGTCTTTGCACAGTTCTTATGGACGGTCGTCCGGTGCTTTCCTGCAGTACACTTGCAGCCCGCATTGAGGGTAAGAAAATCGTTACATTGGAAGGAATGCAGAGAGAAGCGCAGGAGTTTGGAAGCTTTCTGGCGAATGAAGGTGCGGAACAGTGCGGTTTCTGCAATCCGGGATTTATCATGAATGTATTTGCGATGCTCAACGAGATCAAAGATCCCACAGAGGAGCAGATCAAAGAATATCTTGCGGGAAATCTGTGCAGATGTTCCGGTTTTGTTTCCCAGACAAGGAGTATCCTGAAGTTCCTGAAATATAAGAAAGCACAGGAGGAAGCATAAAGATGAAATATGTAAATCAACCTGTACGTAAAACAGATGCAATGTCACTGGTAACCGGAAAGCCTGTCTATACAGATGATCTGGCACCAAGGGACTGCCTGATCGTGAAGATACTGAGAAGTCCCCACGCCAACGCCTGGGTGGAAGATATTAAAACAGGTACTGCCGAGAAGGTGGCCGGAATTGCATGTATCCTTACTTATAAAAATGTGCCTCAGAAACGTTTTACCCTTGCCGGCCAAACTGCACCGGAGATGAGTCCGGATGACAGACTGATTCTTGACCGTCATGTACGTTTTGTGGGAGATGCAGTTGCCATTGTTGCGGGTGAGACAGAAGAGGCGGTAGATAAAGCATTGAAGAGAATCCGCGTAGATTACCGCGTGGAGACACCGGTTCTGGATATCCACAAGGCAAAAGATAATCCGATCCTGGTCCATCCGGAGGATGACTGGAAGCTGAAAATTCCTCTTGGCGGAGACAACAAAAGAAACTTATGTGCATCCGCAGTGGAAGAACATGGAAATGTAGATGAAGTTCTGGCAAAGTGTAAATATACTGTAGAGCGCACTTATCATACAAGAGCAAACCAGCAGACTATGATGGAGACTTTCCGCACAGCCTGCTATATGGATCATTTCGGCAGACTGATCGTTCTGTCCTCAACACAGATCCCATTCCATGTGCGAAGGATCGTTGGAAGGGCACTGGACATTCCTGCTTCCAAAGTACGTGTGATCAAGCCAAGGATCGGTGGCGGCTTTGGTGCAAAGCAGACCTCTGTCAGTGAGATCTATCCGGCGATCGTGACCTGGAAAACAGGCCGCCCGTCCAAGATGATCTTCTCCAGATATGAATCCATGATCTGCTCTTCACCGCGTCATGAGATGGAGATCACAGTACGCGCAGGTGCAGATGAAAATGGTATCATCAAGGCAATTGATCTTTATACTTTGTCCAACACTGGGGCATACGGAGAACACAGTTCTACAACAGTAGGACTCAGCGGTCATAAATCAATCGCTCTTTACAGACATACAGAGGCCCACAGGTTTGCTTTTGATGTTGTCTATACAAATGTGCAGGCTGCAGGTGCCTATCGTGGTTATGGTGCAACCCAGGGTATTTTTGCAGTGGAATCTGCAGTAAATGAGCTGGCACATAAGATGGGAATGGATCCTGTTAAGGTAAAAGAAATGAATATGCCTGTAGAGGGCGGTCCTCTTCCGGGATATCCGGATGTTCCTTATGCACAGAGCTGTTCCATGGACCGCTGTATGGCGCGCGCCAAAGAGATGATGGACTGGGATTCCAAATATCCATGCAGGGATATGGGAAATGGCAAGGTCCGCGGAGTCGGTGTTGCCATGGCTATGCAGGGATCCTCTATTGCAGGAGTTGACGTAGGCGGCGCAGATATTAAGCTGAATGAAGATGGTTCTTATACACTGGCACTTGGATGTACGGATATGGGAACAGGCTGTGATACCGTTATGGCGCAGATTGCGGCTGACTGTCTGAATACGCCTATGGATAACATAGTAGTATTCAGTGTGGATACGGATATTTCTCCTTATGATTCCGGCTCCTATGCTTCCGCTACAACCTATACCACCGGTGTAGCGGTTATGAAGGCCTGTGAGGAGCTGAAGAAAAAAATCTGTAAGCTTGGCGCAGAGATGATGGAAGTAGATGAGGGAAAAGTTGATTTTGACGGATCCTGTGTATTCTATGATGAGACACTTGAGATAAGCGATGGGGCAGACGGAAATGCAGCAGGTCATATGACAGATGCAGAAGAGGGCTATAGTGTTGATATGGATGCCATCAGTTCTGAAAATGCCCAGAAGAAAGTTTCATTGGAAGATATCGCATTAAAGAGCACTTTCTTTAACAATATCGAGCTTCAGGTTGTGAAACAGCATTCTTCACCGATCTCGCCGCCACCGTTTATGGTAGGTATGGCAGAAGTAGAGGTGGATACAGAGACAGGCAGTGTGGATGTTCTGGATTATGTGGCGGTTGTTGACTGCGGTACACCGATCAATCCGAATCTTGCACGTGTACAGACGGAGGGCGGTATTGCACAGGGAATTGGCATGGCTCTCTGGGAAGATGTACAATATACAGATAAAGGTAAGATCCGCAACAACTCTTTTATGCAGTATAAGATCCCAACCAGACAGGATATCGGAAATATCCGCGTGGATTTCGAGTGCAGTTACGAAAAGAGCGGTCCTTTTGGTGCCAAATCCATTGGTGAGCTTGTAATTGATACTCCATGTCCGGCACTGGCTGAGGCAATTTATAATGCAACAGGTGTGCGTCTGACAGAGCTTCCGATGACTCCTGAGAAGATTGCCATGGAGATTTTGAAAAACCGCGAATCCATCCGGTCAGGGACAAAGGTGGAAGAATGAGAGAATTATGCCTTGCCTGTGCAGGTTTTGCCCTGGAATTTATAGTTTTTTATGCAGCAGGCATTGTTCTGGTCCGGATATTGAAAGTAAAAGGGGATTGTTCCCTGACTTTCATACTGGGATATCTGGTTTACTTTGCAGTGTTTGAACTGGTGATCGTACCGATGACACTGAAATGGGTATCCCTGACAGCTGCGGCTTATATATGGGCAGGAATCATGGCTCTGGTTATCTGCGCAGCTGTGATCTGCACAATAAAAAAACAACGGAGAATACGTGCCGGACAAACGGAAACATGCAGTGGAATTTTTGGAAGCATTTCTGAAATATGGAAAAATCACTCTGTGATGATTATCCTTGCAGGTGCCGTAGTATTGCTGCAGTGTCTGATTGTGATCTTTTACGAGGATACAACAGTAGATGCGGCGTATTATGTAGGTACAGTGAGTACTTCTGTATACACAGATACTCTTGGCAGATATAATCCCTTTAACGGAGCGATCCAGAAGGCATTTCAGGCCAGATATGTTTTTTCCGCATATCCGATGCATAATGCAGTGTGGTGCAGACTTCTGGGAATCCATCCCATTGTGCAGGCAAAGCAGGTAATGTCATGTATGAATGTAGTGACTGCCAATCTGATCATTTATCAGATCGGTAAGAGACTGTTTGACGGAAACAGGAAGAAAGCAGATCTGATGCTTGTCTTTGTCTGTGTTTTACAGCTGTTTTGCGGTACGATTTATTCCTCCGGAACTTTTTTCTTTACCAGAAGCTACGAGGGAAAAGCTATCCTTGCCAACATTGCCATCCCTTCAGTTCTCATGTGTGCCGTCTGGTATCTGCAGGAGAAAAACAGCAGGAATGTCTGGATCATATTGTTTGTCACAGCGGTCAGTGCGCTGACATTTTCCGGTTCTGCTATCATCTTTCCTATCGTGATCGCAGCGGGAATGGCTCCGGCGGCAGTTATGAATAAGAGATTTTCGGGGCTGGTATATTGTGCAGTGTGTATGCTTCCATCGGCATTATATGCAGCTGTATTTTTTGCATGCAGAATCGGTCTGCTGACGCTGGCTGCATCATAATACAGAAAGGAGAAAAAAATGGCAGGTGTAACAATTCAGGAACTGGGACTGCGCTTTGTTGATGCATGTATGAGGCTGTACTGGGGTTCCTGCTGGTATCCTCTTCTGTTTGCTGTAGGACTGATCTGCACACTGGTCCTGGGGAGAAAAAGAAAGTCCGGGATATTTGTCGGCTATACAGTATTTCTGCTGCTGACAGTATATAATCCGCTGGTTGTAAAATATCTTATCGCAAAGGTGAAGTTTGAGAATGAATATTACCGGTTTATCTGGATTCTTCCTGTGATCCCGGCGGTTGCCTACTATGGAGTCAGACTTGTGACCGCTTTTAGAAAGACCTGGATAAAAGTTCTTATGGCTGCAGCTGTGCTGACAGGTTTTGTGATCCTGGGAAATCCGCTGGACGGGGTAGTGACCAATTTTGCAATGGCAGAGAATATTTATAAGGTGCCCAATGATCTGCGTGCAGTCTGCGACGTGATCCACCAGAACCAGGAGAATGATTTTCCAAGGGTTGTTTTTGACGGCAGTCTTAACAGCATTGTGCGACAGTATGATGCGGGGATCGCCACTGTAATAAGCAGAAATGCAAGTATCTACAGATCAGGCAGTACAGTGGCGGGAAACTATGATGAGAACAGCAGTTTCTATAAAAGACAGAAAGCATTGCTAGATGTGATCGATTATCATATCTATGAAGATAAAGAAGGGTTTCAGGCTGCGTTGAAGAAATCAAAGACAGATTTCGTAGTAACACAGATCGGGCTGGTTGACCATGATTTTCTGACAGAGTGTGGTTGTGAACTGATCGCACAGACGGAATCCTGCTACATTTACAGATTTGATTATAGCAAGCCTCGTAAATAATGCATATTGATCCGGCTCATCAGAGCGTGAAATTCTGCCAAGCTGTTTCAAATGCATTAATTAAGAAGCGTGCTATGATCGAAATATCATATATCTTACAAGAGAAGGAGAAAAGAAATGAAAAGTAACATAAAAAGACTTTCACTCTGCCTTTCAGCACTGATGCTGCTGATACTGGCAAGTCCGCTGACTGTACTTGCAGCAGAGGAAGAGGTGGCTGCATCTGCGAAATTTTACGGCACATTCTGGTCGTTGGTTCCGCCGCTTGTTGCCATTGCACTGGCACTGATCACCAAAGAAGTATACAGTTCACTGTTTGTAGGAATACTGGTTGGTGCACTGTTCTACTCTAATTTTAATTTCGAAGGAACAATCCTTCATATTTTTGAAGGCGGAATGATCAGCGTTCTGACAGATTCTTATAATATGGGTATCCTGATCTTCCTTGTTATTCTGGGAACCATGGTATGCCTGATGAACAGGGCAGGCGGTTCCGCAGCATTCGGACGCTGGGCCGGTAAGAGGATTAAAAGCAGAGTTGGTGCGGAACTCTCAACCATCATTCTTGGTATACTGATCTTTATTGACGATTATTTTAACTGTCTGACAGTAGGAAGCGTTATGCGTCCTGTGACAGATAAGCACAATGTGTCCCGCGCAAAGCTGGCGTACCTGATCGATGCCACAGCAGCACCGGTATGTATCATTGCACCGATTTCTTCATGGGCTGCGGCAGTCAGCGGATTTGTAGAAGGAGAGGATGGAATTACCCTGTTTGTACATGCAATTCCCTATAACTTCTACGCACTGCTTACGATCTTCATGATGGTGGCAATGGTTCTTATGAAAGTAGAATTCGGAACAATGGGAGTTCATGAGACAAATGCTTTAAAAGGTGATATCTACACAACACCTGCACGTCCTTATGCAAACGCGGCTGAAGATGAGAAAAGTAATCCGCGTGGCAAGGTGATCGATCTTCTGATCCCGATTGTAAGCCTTGTAATATGCTGCGTAATCGGTATGATCTATACAGGTGGTTTCTTTAGCGGAACTGATTTTGTAACTGCATTTTCACAGAGTGATGCATCTGTGGGACTGGTGCTTGGAAGCTTCTTCGGACTGGTTATCACGATTGTTTTATATCTGATACGTCGTGTTATGAATTTCAGAGACTGTATGGCGTGTATTCCGGACGGATTCAAGGCAATGGTACCTGCGATCCTGATCCTTACTTTTGCCTGGACATTGAAGGCCATGACAGACAGCCTTGGTGCATCTGTATTTGTATCTGCAATTGTTAAAAGCTCTGCAGGCGGGCTGATGAATTTCCTTCCTGCAATTATCTTTGTGATCGGGGCTGTTATCGCATTTGCGACAGGTACTTCATGGGGAACCTTTGGTATCCTGATCCCGATTGTTGTTAATGTATTCTCAGGAACAAATCATGAACTGATGATCATCTCTATTTCTGCATGTATGGCAGGTGCTGTATGTGGAGATCACTGTTCACCGATTTCCGATACAACCATCATGGCATCAGCAGGTGCACAGTGTGAACATGTAAATCATGTCAGCACACAGCTTCCCTATGCAATGGTTGCAGCAGCAGTATCTTTCCTGACTTATATTATCGCAGGATTTGTACAGACAGCATGGATCGCACTTCCGGCAGGAATCATTCTTATGGCGATCACCCTGGTGATCATCCGATTAAAATTCGACGATCTGAAAATGTAAATAAAACCGGGCAGTCAGCACAATGCATGACTGCCCATAATTTTTGACTTGTAACAAAATAATGCATCTTTTGTAACAAAATAAAAAACTTTACTTTTTTCGGTAATTATGATAATATAGACCTTGTATTAAATAAATTATATAAATCCTTTGAAAATCAGATTTTCAAGATACGCGCCTGTAGCTCAGTGGATAGAGCAGTGGTTTCCGGTACCATGAAAAACCGACTTAGAGCCTTATAAAACAAGCACTTCTTAAAAACTTCACCCTTATTTCACCCTTATTAAATCGAAAAGAGGTAGTTAAAAAATGGCAAGAGTAAGAAAAGTAGAGCTTACATCAGAAGAAATTAAGGCACAAATTACATCTATAGAAGAACAAATTACTAAGCTTACAGAAGATATCAAAGGCTTGAGAGTGCAGAAAAAGAATCTTTCTAAAGATTTTGTTGCAGCAGAGAAGAAAGAAGCAGCCGTAAAAGAAGAACAGTCTATGAAAGATCTTGCCAAATTACTTCGAGAAAAAGGACTTTCTGTAGAAGACGTTCGGAATATGCTTGATAAAGAATCAAAGTAAAAAAATGGGTAGCCAAGTATAATGCTTGACTACCCATAAATTATAGTACATTGTCTTTTGTATATCTGACTTCCAGAGATTCAATATCTGGAAGTAATTTCTCATGATAAATATCATTTCCACCAGCCTTTTCATAAAGCTTTCCCATCTCTAGGAATGTCTTTAATCCATCCGGTGTGATGTACCCTTGTGCCATAAAGTCTCTATGCATTCTCCAGAGAGAACTTCTAAATGATGCTACAGTACACTCATCTTGATTAGTTATAAAGTTCTGCATCAAAGTTGTAAGATCAGTAAGCTGTGTACTTAGAGTATTTTGATTTGTTCTCAGATCATCTCTGATATTAATGGACTGGTCATGATAATTATGCTGAGACTGCTCAAAATCAGCAATTTTCTGTTCCATATCAGACAACTTCTTCTCTAAAGCTTTCTTCTGTAGAGATGCTTTTGTTTCAAGTCCAAGAGCATCAAGAAGTTTCTCCCATCCAGCTCTTAAAGCTATAACAAGCATTGCACAAAGAAGTATAGATATGATCACATTAATCTCCCCAAATTCATGGATTTTCTGTATCTGTTCGATACCCATAACATACCTCCTTATGCCTTAGTAATATATTTGGCTGATACATAGCCAATATATTCTTTTTTAGTGATTGATACTTTGTACCATCTGTCACCTTTAGTATCTTTTGTAACTCCGAGGACATTAATAAGATTGTCTTTATTTAACATCGGATACTCTGGAAGTAATGGATGTTCAGTACCGGGTTTTTTGCGAACATTCAATTTACTTGCAGTTACTTTTCCTACAAATGGATATTTTTTTGTAGTTGTTGCAGCAGGAGTATTAGGATTTTTAATGTTAGATTTTTCTACATACCCTATATATTTTGCAGCGATACGAACCTGATATCTTGTACCAGATTCACCGATGATATCCACAAGATTACCTGCATTAAGTTTAGGATATGTACTTAGCTTAGAAGCTCCTGTAGCGTCTGAGAATACATCTGTTCCATTAGCTGTACAAGAACCTACCCATGCAGTATAAGATGGCTGTACAGGTGCAGTAGATGTTAAAATAGATGTGACAATAGAATAGTCTGGACGACAGAATTTAGTGCCTGGAAGATTAGAATTGTAATAAGATTTAGCAAAAACTCCTCCACCATTTGGAACAACAGTAGAGCCAGCTGAAGTATTCCCTTCAATAGTATAAAACTTATCACCTTCAACTTTTGTGACAATTCCTGTATGTGCAAAAGTACCGTTACGATAGAAGATCACAATGTCTCCTCGCTGTGGATTTGCATACTTTGTAAAGAGATTTCCAAGAGTAGGACAGTATACATAAGGCCAATGTTTAAGGAGTTTTTTAGCTACATCAAGACCGAATGTTTTCATCATGCACCAACTCACAAACGCTGCACACCAAGCCTGTGCCTGATACTGAGGATATACGTCTCTCCAGTATTTAGTGTAGTTATTGTAACCTGCATTTGCAGTTTTATCATCAAGCTGAGAATTAGATTTCTTCTCTAAATATCCAACCTCATTTTCAGCGCAAGCAATAAGAGCATCAATAGCTTTATCTTTATTCATAGTATCACTTCCTTGTGTAGTTGTTGGTTTGAGAGAGTTTGTAGAAGTAGTAGAAGATTTAGAATAGTCTTTATAGAATACACTTCGATCGGTTTTTGTTGGAATACCAGGAATGGTTGCCTTACTAGAATATTGCCATCCAATAACACCAGTAGAAGCAGGAACTCTTAATCTTTCCTGTAATTCACCGGTATCATTATTAGGATATCGGGCAACCCAACAATCATACTTTTTAGCACCTTCTGGTAGTTGATACTGATACCAAGAATAACCACAGTAAATACCAAATTTATATCCAGCTTTGACAATAATAGCTCTAAATGCTTCGATCATTTTCATCATTAAACTGTCAGATAAATTCTCCTGACATTTATCCTCTATATCAAGAAACACAGGATAATCCAGTTTTCTTTTATTCAATGTTTTAATAACTACATTTGCTTCATTTTTAATTTGAGCAATAGTAGTAGCATAGCTGTATTTATAGACTCCAACAGGAATTTTATTCTCAATACAGCCTTTATAATTAGGTTCGAATGTGCTATCAACAATATTTCCTTTTTCTGTAATTCTTAGGATAGCGAAGCCCATTCCATAACTAGCAACAGTTTTCCAGTCGATGTTTCCATTCCATCTGGAAACATCAATACCTTTGATTTCTGGCATAATATCAATCCTCCTTTTAGTCAATAAAAAAGAGAGGCTTTTAATCCTCTCTTTCAAGTTCTTTCAACATATTAAGTTCTGATTCAGAAATAATCTCAAGCGCCCATTCATCTGGCACATAGTTTTTCATTCGCTTACTCATATTATTTTTTCTATAATATTTATTCCAGAAATACAGATTCCCAAGAGCACGAGCTTTATGCATAACACATATATAAGTAGCTTTTGAGTCAGGAGTACCATTCACTTGATAATCATAACCAGAACAATTAGAACATCCTGCAGCTATAGGGCAATAGAAACATTCATCTGTACTCTGTGTCCTTCTATCTATTTTTGCCATACAATTAATTCTGCATTTATAACATTCTGTGCATCCTATACCATTATCTACATCACCAATAGAGTACGGTTCTTGCTCTCCATTAAGAGAAGATTCCATATATCTGATACATGGAAATATGCGACCTTGAGGATCGCAAGCAATCATTGAATTACCAACGCCTCCACACCAACTTTGTAAATCATCAGGATCTTTAGGCTGAAAGAAGTCTTCATTATAAAGGGAACAGAAGAAATCACGTTCAAAATCAAAATTCTGTTCCAAGAAATAATCAGATATGCGTTTCATTTGATCGTAAAGAACAGTTGCATGTACAGGTGTCCAACCCTTTTCATATACACAATTGGCATTGATTTCATCATATCCAAGATCGACCATATGCTTAATAGCATCGTATAGAAAGCTGATATTGCCCGGAGCAATTGTGATCTTGCTTCCCATATGATTTCCACGTTTCATCCAATCTGACGCAGCATCGACAGCTATGTCATAACTTGGACCACCATCTGGAAAAACTCGACAGGAATCATGTAATTCTTTATTCCCATCAATAGTAACTGAGAAAGATAATCTATTGGCCCACTTACGAAGAAATGCTTGTACTTTTTCGTCTCTGTATAAAACACCATTTGAACAAATAGAAAACATAGTTTTCATGGCCCAAGGATGATCCAACTCTATGAGTTTATCCATAATATAAGTACAGATTTGATCTATAAGCTCTATCTCAAGAAAGGGTTCTCCTCCAATGAAATCTACAACCAATCCAGGAGATTTCTCTGGATTGATATAAGATTTAAAACCTTTTTCACCTGATACAACTAAATCAAAGAATTTCTTAGCTGTTTCAAACGACATTCGATTTTTTCCTTTGTGTCCTTGGTAACAATATAGACACGCAAGGTTGCAATCATCAGTTACTTGAAAAGTGATACTCTGTGTTAATATTCTTTGTCCGTCATCGGTTTTTACCTTCTTAGATGGATAAAGTCTAGCTATCTGGTCCGAATATTGTTCTGTCCTTTTCATGCTATTCCCTCTAATTCTGGAATCTCACAATTACATTTAATAGTAATAGTCATTTCATCAGAATTATTTGGAATAATCCAACTATACTGATGACCTTCGAGGTATTCTGGGATGTATTCCTTTGCCATCTCATTTGCAAGAGCAGCATACTTTCTCTGTAATTCTGCACCACGTTTATTGTAAGACATAAGAGTATCTCCATTGATGAGTTCTAAATCGCTTGGATGTGATTCAATAACTCTCTGTACAATGTCTTTTACGAAGTTTAATTCAAAATTAACTCTTTCAAGCTCTGTAGCTTTTTCTTTATCAACCTTTACGATTATTTTTCTCATATCCTTATATTCCTTTCATTCTTAATTATTTATCAGAAGCTGTTTCCGTTTTTTCTTTAGTTTCTTCTTTAGTTTTTTCTGTTGTTGTTTCAGTGGTCTCAGTAGGAGCTATGGTTTTATCTGTAGCTAATGAGATATTAATAACACTTCTTTCATTGGAGATTTCTTCTGAAATACTTTCAATTTTCATTCCAGTATAATCTTTCTGGGTATTCCCATAAATAATTTTAAAACCTGTTCTATTTTCATCAGTAATCATATCCTTAATAGTGTTTAAAGATTTATCAGAGTTGAAGATAGAAATAGTAGCCACGATATTTCTATTCATATCATTTCCCAACCCATCTTTATATCCTTCATATGAATATGTATCGTTAGCACGAGTAATAACTAATTCTTGTCCGTCTTTAAAAATAAGTTTCATAACAATTCCTCCTCGTAATTTAAATATGGACCAAAGTGTTATACTTTGATCCATGAACCGTTTTGTTTTACAAATATTTTTCCTGATTTACGGGTGATTCGACAGAAACCATTTCCGGTATGCCCTGTTTCATTTGTTCCATCAGGTGATTTAAATGATTGATTTCCTGCTATAGTTTGCGCATTGGTAAGGTAGTAAGAAGAATTTACATAATTACCACTTGGATAATTAGCAGCAGTAGCTGAAGTGTAAACATATCCTGAACCTCCGCCATTATAGCCTTGGTAGTTAGTGCTATCACTATAATCAGAACATGCACCACCGCCATACCATCCACCTCCGCCACCGCCGGAACCATAATTATAATTAGTTCCAGAAGTTGTTGCAGAACCACCTTGACCAAACGAACCATTTGTACCTGCAGCAGTTTGTGTAGCTCCATATCCAGAAGCAGAAGAACCACCAGTAGTTCCACCGCCATATTTTGTTGTAAGCGAATTTTCTGATGATGAACCTCCACCGCCACCAGCGACAATAACTCTAGCATAAAGATCATTTTTTTCTATACGAACATCGGTTGCACCGCCGCCGCCTTGTCCATAACTACTATAATTATAAGTTCTTGAACAACCTTTTCCTCCTCCGTTAAATCCACCAGGTGTTTCACCTGTTGAAGTTGTAGCTTCTGGTTGTCCACCAACATAAATATATAAATCCGTAGAATTTTTAGTTAGAGTTATGGTTCCGACAGAATATCCTCCAGCACCACCATAATAACTACTATATGAACCTCCTTGAGCACCCCAGCATTCTATTGTATATTTTCCTCTTGGAAGTGATATAGCTTGAGCTGTTCCTGTATAAGCAAAATCCATTACGGCATTAGCGCCAGCATCATAAATTTTATTGTTCATCTTCATAAATACTGGAGCTGCTTTTTTAATTTCATTGTTCATTTTACAATGTAGAGTTTTCTTTTTGATATAACAGGTAATCCTACAATAGCCATTATCAGAATGACCAGTTTCTGTAGCACCAGAAGGAGATTTGAAAGATTCATTGCCAGATAAATTAGAAGCATCAGAAAGATAGTAAGATGAATTTAGAAGACAGCCTTGAGGATAGTTAGAAGCAGAAGAGGAAGTATAAACGTAACCAGAACCACCTCCGCCACCGCCATCATCATCTCCAGAACCATCAGGATAAGTACCTTGTCCACCGTACCATCCTCCGCCACCGGCTCCACCATAACCTGAAGCGTAATAACATCCAAAACCACCGAAACCAAAACCAGCAGCACAATTAGAAGAAGAGTTTGTAGTACCTTGTGAATTAATAGCACTTAAAGATAAATATGAAGCAGTTTGAGATCCACCATACCCATATGAACCACATCCAAAATTTCCCCTAGTACCAGATACACCACCTGCATACCCACCACTATAATTAGGACTACCATCAGAACCACCGCCACCTGCAACGATAACACGGGCGTATAAAGAAGCACTTCCAATACGAATATCAGTAGCGCCACCACCACCTTTATAATTGTATCTATATCCACCACCATTGAAACCTCCGGGATAGATTGAATTTGATGCTGATGTAACAGAATTTCCAGATCCACCAACATATATGTATATAGTAGTTTTTTGAGTCAATGTTAAAGTTCCTGTAGAATAGCCACCTTTTCCACCATAACTAGAATTAGAACGATAACCTCCCTGTGCTCCCCAACATTCAAGAACATATTTTCCGGGTTCGAGGGTTACAGATTGAGCTTTACCTGTATAAGCAAAATTCAATACACTTTTTTCCGAGTTTCCACCGTACACAGAAGATACAGAACAAACAGCAGTACAATTGTTATCACATGAAGCTTCACAAGAAAAGCCGCATGAATTATCACAAGAACCACCACATCCACCTGTACAGGTTCCTTTGCATCCGCCAGTGCAGTCATTGGCGCAAGTGGTGGTGCAAGTAGTATTACAAGTGCCAGAACAACCACCAGTACAGGTAGAATCACAACCATAACAACCAGTATAACAACCGGAATCACAATCTCCTGAGCAACTACTTGAGCAGGATCCACCACAACTGGTGCAATCGTTAGCACAAGAAGCAGTGCAAGTATGCTCGCAATCATAAGCACAAGTAGCAGTACATGCAGCATTGCAATCATTAGAGCACCTTTGAGCACAGGCGCTTGTACAGTCTCCATCACAGTTGTTCCCACAGCCAGTGCATCCGGTTACACAAGTACTTGTACAAGCTCCAGTACAGTCATTAGCACATTTGGCAGTACAGTCAGAACAAGTACTTCCTGAACCTCCCTTACAAGTTCCATCACAATATCCAGAACATCCACCAGTACAGTTAGTAGAGCAAGAACCACCACAAGAACCACCACATCCACCAGATGATGAATGAGTGCAGTCAGTAGCACAAGAAGTTCCACATCCATTACTACAAGCCATAAGCCTCACCTTCCTTTCAGTCTTTTATTCATAAGTAATCCAAATATCTCCATTCTTTCCGTCACTAGCTGCAGGTTCCGTTGTTGAAAGATGAATACCTATTTCAGCTAACGACCAACTTACGTTTCCAGATCCATTTACAGATTTACTTGTATTTCCTACAGTAACGGTTCTTGTTGTTCCCCAATTAGCAGTAGTAATATTAGCTGTACCATCAAAATTCGTACCATTAATAGTTCGTGCGGTTTTTAGTTTTTTAGCAGAGCCGCCACTACCTGTTCCGTGAAATATAATCGGCATAGTTAAGCCCTCCTTTTATAAATCTATGTGTTTCCAACCAGAGTTCGTTTTTACGTATAATCCATATTGTGTTGGGTTCAAATTTGTAATTCTGCAGAATCCATTGCCTGTGTGACCAGTTTCTGCTGCTCCTGTAGGAGAAGTAAAAGAAGTGTCTCCTGCGATAGTCTGAGCATTTGTGAGATAATGAGTAGAATTTAGTAGACATCCGTTAGGGTAATTTTTAGCTGTAGAAGAGGTATAAACATATCCTGAGCCTCCTCCACCCCAACGTCCATCAGAGTCAGAATCACTGTCATAGGCTCCGCCACCTCCGTACCAGCCACCGCCTCCACCACCACAAGAGTAGCCGGAAGCATTTCCGCCTTGACCAAAAGTAGCCTGAGTGCCTGTATTCCAAGTTATACCACCTGCAGTTTGTGAGGCACTACCGCCAGATCTATTTTGACCAGTAGTATAAGAACCGGTAGTGTTATTATAATAGCCATCTCCACCATATTCTCCACCGCCACAACCACAAGGATTAGCATTGGCACTTGTTACACCAGCTCCGCCGCCACCTCCGGCTACGATAACTCTTGAATATAGAGAATTTTGACCTATACGAACATCTGTAGCTCCGCCACCACCTCTACCAGAAGAAATACCAGTTCCTCCACCATTGAATCCTGCAGTAGTAGAAGAGGAAGATCCAGCTCCACCAACAGATACATAAACAGTAGTCGTTTTAGCAAGAGTAATTGTGCCTTTGGAGTAACCACCATATCCGCCAATGTAACTACTATAAGTTCCTCCTTGACCACCCCAGCATTCTAAAGTATACGTACCTGGTTTTAGAGTTTTAGATTGTACTGAACCTGTATAATTAAAATCCATTATGTCGTTCTTAGCCTGAGTAAGATATATTACATCTGATAATTTAGTGATTTTTACATGTCCATTACCAGAATGACCAGTTTCTGTAGAACCTGTTGGTGAAGGGAATGATTTGTTGCCAGCAATGGTTTGAGCATTAGAAAGATAATAAGTAGAATTTAATAGACATCCAGAAGGATAATTTGAAGCAGTGGTAGAAGTGTAGACATAACCTGATCCACCAGCGCCAGCAGTTCCATAAGATCCAGCGCCACCTCCGTACCAGCCGCCGCCTCCTCCGCCACCAGACTCACCGCCTCCGCCTTGATAAGTACCACCTTTTCCAAAACTTCCACCAGTTAAACCTGTATAAGTAGTAGAGCTTATACCTGCGGTTGTTTGTGTCCCCCCTGAGACGGTATCATGTGCGCTATTGGATATAGAAACTCCACCGCCAACTTCTCCGCCGCCATATGCACCATTATATCCAGAGCCACTAGCACCTGCGCCACCGCCGCCACCACCAGCAACAATTAAACGACTATAAAAGTGGTTTGTGCTATCCCAAGAATCTTTTTTCAACGAAATATCAGTAGCTCCGCCGCCGGAGCCTGAATTGTAATTGGAACTAGCTTCAGCTAGACCTCCTCCGTTAAAAACAACAGTTTCTACTTTAGAATATCCTTTTGACCCTATATACATATACAAAGTTAAATTTTGAGTTACTAATAATTCACCTTTAGAATATCCTCCTAAACCTCCAGTGCCTCCATTGCCGATTCCGCCTTCTGCTCCCCAGCACTCAAGTTTATATCTACCAGGAGTCAATGTAGCAGTCTGGACTGATCCAGTATAATCAAAATTCATAACTGCACCATTAGAATTAGCAGAACCAATACCGTACATTTTGTTATTATTTAATTTGAAATAGAATGCAGTAGCCTTTTTCATTGAATTGTTTATTCTGGTATATAGTGCCGTATTCTTGCATTCAATAACAGTAATTCGACAATAGCCGTTACCAGAGTGCCCTGTCTCAGATGAACCTGTGGGAGAAACAAAAGAATTATTGCCTGCTATGGTTTTAGCATCAGACAAGTAATAAGAAGAGTTAAGTAAACAGCCTGATGGGTAATTAGAAGCCGTAGAAGAAATATACACATATCCAGAACCACCGCCACCAGGAATATTTTCGGAACCGCCACCATAGCCTCCATACCAACCGCCGCCACCGCCACCGCATTCTCCAGAAGTATAACTAGAAGCAGCTGCTTGTCCAAATCCGCTACCACTTGTTGCAGTACCAGCCCTAGCACCAGTTGAAATTCCGCTTACGCCACCACCAGAGCCACCATTCCCATCATCAGATGCTCCACCGCCACCACCAGCTACGATAACACGAGCATAAAAAGAGTCTTGGTTAATACGTATATCAGTAGCGCCAGCACCACCAGAGCCACCATGATTCGTTGAACTCCAATCTCGACCAGAGCCACCGCCGTTAAAACCACCAGCTCTAATTGCACCAGATCCAGAAGCTTCAGAACTTACACCTCGACCACCAACATAAATATATAAAGTAATTTTAGTATTTAGAGAAATGGTTCCAATAGAATAACCACCTTTACCGCCAGTATATGAATTGTCAGTACATCCATTTCCACCCTGAGCACCCCAACACTCCAATTTATATATTCCTTTAGGCAATGTTATACTCTGAACAGCACCAGTATAATCAAAATTTAAAATATCACCAGTTTTAATATTACTCATCGCCATACACCACCCACATATCACCAGGTTTACCATCAGTTGTCTTAGGTTCTTCAGTAGAGAACGTCACATTCCTTAACTGAGATTTCATAATATCTGACTGATAAGCAGTTACAGCTCCATTAACGACCGGTTTATTCTGTAATCCATTATAATCAGTTGTACCCGGATCACCTTTATCTCCATAAACACCTATAACTGTTGGAGTAGTGTACAGATGATTATTGTTTGTCAAAACAAATTCATGATAACACCACAAATATTTGTTTGTAGATGTCATAACCTGAGCAGAAGTCGCCCATCCAGTAGTTGATCTGGTCACTCCTTGCGATTTAGGATTTGCAAGATAATGAGGGATAACGCTTGAAATTCCAACTCCCTGATCTCCTTTAGGTAATGTAAAATTCAATATAGCATCTGTATCAGTACCAGAATTAGTTACCGCAGCCGAAGTACCTGTTTTAGCAGTACCAATTTTAATAGTTGCGTTCTTACCAACTCCAGCAAGACATTGTTCACCTTTATAAATTGCCATGTTATCGCCTCCTTTTATAAATCATTTCTTATAACAATAGTAATGGGAATATCTACAGTTGGTTTCTCGGTTGCTTTTATAGTAATTTGATTTGTAGTCTGTCCTCCGTCAGCTAACATTGCATTTTGGTAAGCTTCAATAGCAGCAGATGAAGCATTAGAAGCATAATCTATTTCTACAATATTTGAAGAAGTTACTCCAGATACGGATAATACATAACTATATGGGGCAGAAGATCCAGTCCATTTACTTGCTGTGAGAGTAGTATTAACAAGTGTACTTTTCTTTGCATATGTTTTTTCTGATTTAGTACTTGAAAACGTACTGTTGGCTGTTACAGATGAGTCGTTAATAACATTTACAGAATCATATTCATCAATAACATTGTAATAGGTATTTGCGTTTAAAGTTCCAGCTTTCTTTTTTGCAAGATAATCAGCCTTTGTAATTTCAACAGGAACATTAAGTCCCATCTGAGATAAAGTAATGTCGGCAGTGCCATCGAATGAAGCACTACCAATCTTTCTTGCAGTAGCTAATTTTACAGCTGCGTTCGCATTGCCACCGGCTGAAGATGATCCAGCATAATTATGTGTGTGTCCAGTAGCAGATTTTCCATTTAGGGCAGTTGTAATAGCATTTTGAGTCATGGTACCATCTGTAGCAGATCCTGTGGAAGTATAGAGTTTAGTTGTACCGGAATAGCTTGTAGTACCTACAGAATATGTCGTATTTGTAGGAATTACCCATGTACCATCTGCACGAAGAAATTTTAATTGTTCCCCTATATTAGGTGCAGGAACAAGACCAGCACTTCCGGCGGAAGAAGAAGTAGCACCCTTCATGTTTCCATAAGTATGATCGGTAAATAATGCATCTGCAGGCACTGACTTACCAAGTGTATATGAACAAGCTACTGGCTTACCACCTGAGAAATATACTGGCTGAGTTGATGATCCAGCATTAGAAGTAAGAGCAGCGGCAGATGATGCGCTACCTGCAGAAATAGCATATTTAACACTTTTTGTGGCATCAGCAGTATTGTCAACGTTGCCTAATCCAACTTCACTTTTAGTATGCGTATGTACTTTTGTAGCTTTTTCAGCTAATTTACTATTTATCTCAGTCTCGGTATAATAACGTTCATCATGATTATGAGATGCTGGTGGATAGCTGCTAGGCTTTTCAGTAACTCCAGACCATGGTACAGAAGTAGCAGTTCCGGCAGTATATACTGAATAACCAGCCTCAGAAGATAATTTGCTCTCATCAACAACATAATACATTTTTTCAGTCTTAGTTACTTTTACGGTATCACCAAGCTGAATATTAGCAGTAGTAAGTTTAAAACGTGCAGTATCATCTTCAACAATAATCAGACGTTCTAATGCTCCATGGGGAAGCCTTGCAATATCAATTGTTCCAAAGAGTTTACTTGCGTTGAGAGAAGTAATAGTTGAATCATTATGATTATGCGCAGAAGGAGCATAGGTAGAAGGTTTCTCTGTAATGTTACCCCATGCGACACTACTTGCAGTCGCAGCATTTCCTGTAACATTTACCGTCAGATTATTAGTAACAGGATTATATTTAAACTTATCGCTGTATGCTCGCTTTGTCTCCGTAGTAGAGTCAGAAAACCAAACATGTCTAGCTGCATCAGCAGTACCTTCTCCAGCAGATACATTTGTAGCTGTTCCTGCAGTAGTTGCACTATCAGCAGTAGTTGCATGTTTTACACTCTTATTTGCATCTGCTGTATTATCTACATTGCCAAGCCCTACCTGAGCTTTTGTATGAGTATGCCCGGCAGGAGAGTAAGCACTTGAATTTGTATATGCAGCAGATCCTAATCCATGAATAGGAACAGTAGTTTTATTACTATCTACAGTGAGTGTGATTTTTCCGTTTTCAGTAGCTTCTGAAATAGCAACAGACTTTACGGCTTTTGCTAGAGTAATATAAGTTTTGCTTGAGCTATCCCAACGATAAATAGTATTCGTAGCAGTATTTATATAAATAGTATTTATATCTCCAACAGACGGAAATAACTTATTGGAAGCATATGGAAGTATTTCTTTATGATTAGCTATACTTGTCTTCAAATAACCAACCAGTTCTGTTAATCCAGTGAGATTAAGAAATTGTTCTTTCATTTTGCATTAGTCACATCCTTCCATTTTTATTTTTAAAATAGAAGGAGAGCATTGCAGCCCTCCTCCCAATAAAATCAATTGTATTTTTACGCAGTAAATAAACCTTTGATAGACGCACTTGGAATTGCTTCATATCCATCTCCAACAAGCCCTTTAAGAGCGGTGATATCAGATGTGTTCTTAGCAATCTTCGGTTTTTCAGTAGCAAGATCTTTTTCTACAGCAGTAATTTTGCCTTCTGCTGTATCCATTCTGCCTTTAACAGCAGTAATATCTTCTGCATTCTTTTTATCAGCAGCTTCTAATGTAGGTAATTTCTTTTCAATAGTATCAATTCTTCCTACAGCAGCTTCAAGATCAGCAGCTTTTGCATACTGAGAAAGATCAGAGTCTGCGAGAGCTTTAGATACATACTCAGCAATATAGCTTACAATATCTTTGGATGTAGCAGATTCTGGAAGAGTACCGATAAGAGTCTTCAGCTTTGTGATATCCTCTTTATTTGTTTTGATCTGAGAATTCATTGTAGCAGCATCAGATGTATGTGTAGAAATCCAATCAGAAATCTCTTTCAGTGTATCATATGCTTCTGGAGCATCTGCAACGATTTTAGCGACTGCATCTGCAACAGCTTTCTTTACTGATCCGTCACCAGTTCCATTAAGAGTACTGATTGCTGCGGTATTAGCTGCAACACTGGATTTCAGAG
>ERZ827488.1547-NODE-1547-length-26709-cov-4.914947_pt1 | contig 26709 bp, 26 predicted proteins | sample MGYA00519771_ERZ827488 | MGnify/ENA primary metagenome ERZ827488 (study PRJEB31778, sample SAMEA3449323) | human gut metagenome | biome: human gut; feature: human-associated habitat; material: faeces | place: United Kingdom | collected 2010/2012 ... | reverse complement strand
AAAAACCAACAACATTGATTTGATTCGATTTATCCTGACCGTTCTTGAAGATGAAAATACACGGCTTCGCTCTTTTTCTCCCGGACAGATGATTGCTGGGCAAATGCTTGCCCTTCATAATGCCGTAACTGCCACCTTTTGGAGTCTGAATCCGGTAAAGTACGGTTTTTCAGAACAGCTATTTGCTTTCCAGCAGGAAATTATCAGCTGTCAGGGTGATTTTGAATATTATTTTTCACACCTGCATGACCTGTGTCTTTCGGTCAGCTCTGTACTTGCCGGGCAAAGAGTGAGCAAAAAGAAGGAACTCGTTCAGGAAACTGCCGATTTTATCCTGCAAAACTATGCCGATGCCAACTTAAATCTTTCAGGTACGGCACAGCATTTTCAAGTTTCCGAAGGCTATCTTTCGAGTATTTTTAAGGAATACGCCGGTATCTGTTTTGCGGAATACCTTGAAAAATGCCGTGATGTCGTCCTCGTCAATCGCACCTAAAGCGCACAGACGGAAGGTGTTCGTTGTAGAAATCTTACCCGGATAAATCGTATATCCACGCTCATAACAGTAATCATGAACCTTCTCAAAATCCCAGTTCGGGTCGTCCGGATAAATCGGCGATACTACAAGACCTGCCTGCCATTCTCTCTTAACGGCATCTTTAAATCCCAGCTCGTCCAGTCCTTTGTGGATTGCATTAAAGACGCGGGTATGTCTTGCCCACTTGGCTTCTTCGCCTTCCGCAAAATACTCTTTTAATGCCTGTATTGTTGCATAAATTGTCTGTACCGGCGGTGTAAAATGCATTTCTCCTGTTTTTTCAAAGAAATGGTACTGTAAATACAGATTACAGTAATACGAACGCTTCGGATAGTCTTTTGAAGCTTCGATAATGTCTTTTCTTCCTATTATAAAGGAAAAAGAAAATAAGGCAAGTTGATAATATTGATAGAAAGGATGAGAAAACAGAAAAAGAATGTGCAGATGCAGATGGTCTTGTATTTTCAGTGGATATGCTTCTGTATGGAGGTCTGGTTCCATCCAGAATACATTGCGATACAGAAGAAAGTCTGCAAAAACGGTTGACTGTATTGAAAGACATCCGTAAAAGAAATCCTGAAATGGTCATTTATGGATTTCAGGTAGTTATGCGTTGCCCGAATTATTCCAGCAGTGATGAGGAACCTGATTATTATGAAATTTATGGTGCGCAGATTCATAAAGCAGGGGAAGTTTTGCATAAAGACCGCTTGGGAATTTCTCATAAGGTTTTGATGTATCCGGGAGCGGATGAAGTAGGACTGACACTGATATCCAGAATCCTGAATCATCTTTATGAAAAGAAGCCCAAAATATATGTAAAGTATGCCAGCGAGAAATCGAAATATATGCCATGGAAGCGTATGTTTGAGGTCGGATTTCGGGCAGGGATAAATCGACGCAATTTCCCGGATGGTTCCCGGTGTTTTAAAAAATGAGGATTCCGGCGTGACAGAAAGCTTTCAGGAGAATCTGCTGGAATATCCCCAGTACACCCGACCGGAGGTCTGGGAGGGCAAAAAGGTTCCGGATATCCTGCTTTCCGGCGACCATGCAAGGATAGACAAATGGCGCCTGGAAAAGTCCAAGGAGCGGACGAAAGCCCGGCGACCGGATTTATATGAAAAGTACGATTTGTCCGGACGTGCGCTGGAATATTTGTTAAAAAATAAAATGCTTCACATGGACATGATTGAGGATATCCGGAGAGGCAAAGCTAACATCCTGGCAGTCCGGGAGGACGGCGTGCTGACAAAGGACAGGTCAGGCGGTGTGTATCGGATCACTGCCAAAACAAAGGACGCAGGAGAACGGCTGCTGTCTTTGACGGACCCGACCGGTGCGGTCTATGTCTGTCATCAGAAATTTGTGCTGACGAGCATTTTAGAGCGTTTCGGGTTAAAAAATTTCAATGAATGCTACCAGGTGATTTATCCGAAAAAAAAAGCGCCTGACCTTCCGGAGCCGGACGAAGCCGTTGAAATCCGGGAGCTGGACGAAACGTATGCGGCAAACGTAGAGGCACATTATCATCTTTATCATGATGAAGCCTACATCAGAGAACGGATCGCATCGCGTCAGATGATCGGCGCATTTCTGGATGGGGAGCTGGCAGGCTTTGCAGGCGTGCACAACGACGGCGGCATGGGAATGCTGGAAGTGCTGGAGCCCTTCCGGAAAAGAGGGATCGGGAGCCTCCTGGAGGTTGAAATGATCCGGCGGGAGCTTGCGGCAGGTCATGTGCCCTATGCGCATGTATTCGTGGAAAACGAAATTTCCGCTGCACTGCAGAAAAAATCCGGCATGCGCTTTGCATCGGGGAGCGTTTTCTGGGTATCCTAGGCGCCGGCGGTAAAACCGGGTGGTATTTTTCCTATTAGGTTAGGAAGAAAATCCTTGCATATTTGAGAAAGCTATGTTATACTGCAAATGTTGCGAAAAAAGGAGATGGTCCTCTGTTACGGGAATCGTATTAAGAACATCCAGAAATCAGGAGGAAAAGCAATGAACGAAATTATCAGAGAGATCGAAGCTGCTCAGCTGAAAGCTGAAGTACCTGCATTTGAGACAGGCGATACCGTAAGAGTATATGGTAAGATCAAGGAAGGCAACCGTGAGAGAGTTCAGGTATTCGAAGGTGTTGTTTTAAAGAAACAGGGCGGCAGCAACCGTGCAACCTTTACCGTAAGAAAGAGCTCCAACGGCGTCGGCGTTGAAAAGACCTGGCCTTTACATTCTCCCAACGTTGAGAAGGTAGAAGTTGTTCGTAAGGGTAAAGTAAGAAGAGCAAAGCTGAACTACTTAAGAGACAGAGTCGGCAAGAGCGCAAAGGTCAAAGAAGTTGTAAAATAAGAATTGCGAAGAGAGGGGCACCAGTAACGGCAGCCCCTTTTTTGCTTTTTAGGATGTCTGCAGGACGAAACGGCGGCTGCGGAATGGAGATTTGTATGAGAAGAAGACAGCGTGGACTGCAGTTTTACCGGAAGAAAAAAGGGCTCAGCATGCAGGCGGTCAAAGAGGTGTTTAGTTGGATTGTGCTGTCTGTACTGGCAGTTTTTCTGGCGTTTATGGTGATCTGGGCGGTCGGACTGCGCACGAACATGATCGGCGTTTCCATGGAGCCGGGGCTGACGAACGGACAGGGAATTTTGGTTAACCGCTTAAAGTACCGTTTCTTTTCTCCGCAGACAGGGGATGTGGTGGTATTTTTGCCAAACGGTAATCAGAATGCCCACTATTATGTGAAGCGTGTTGTAGCGGTTCCGGGGCAGACCGTCCTGATTCAGGACGGCATTTTATATATAGACGGTAAGGCGCAGGAAAATGAAGAGATGGATCTGATCGCGTCAGCCGGTATTGCAGAGAATGAAATCAAGCTGGGCAAGGACGAATATTTCGTGCTCGGCGATAATTGTAATAACAGTGAGGACAGTCGTTCCGCCAATGTCGGTCCGGTGCTGCGCAGCACGATCGTCGGCGAGGCGTGGTTCCATTTCGGAAACGGCACGGATGGCTGGGGACTGATTCACTGAAAATCACACAGAATATTATAAAGAAAAGGGTAACTGTTCAGTACCCTCACAGTTACAGAAAAGGAAAGAAAACTATGGTATACCAGTGGTATCCCGGACATATGACGAAAGCGCGCCGCGCGATGCAGGAAGATATCAAGCTGATCGACTTGATTATCGAATTGGTGGACGCCAGATGTCCGCAATCGAGCCGCAATCCTGATATCGACGAGATGGGGAAAAACAAGGCACGCCTGATTTTATTGAATAAATCCGATCTGTCCGATCCGGCTGCAAACCGCGCCTGGACGGCATATTTTGAAAGTCTTGGCTTTGCTGTACTGGAAATCAACGCCAGAAGCGGCGCCGGGATGAAAGCGATTCAGGGCAAGGTTCAGGAAGCCTGCCGGGAAAAGATCGAGCGCGACCGCAAACGCGGCATCCTGAACCGTCCGGTCCGCGCGATGGTTGTCGGTATTCCGAACGTCGGAAAATCGACATTTATCAATGCGTATGCGGGCAGAGCCTGTGCGAAAACCGGAAACAAACCGGGCGTCACGAAGGGAAAACAATGGATCCGTCTGAGCAAACAGCTGGAGCTTCTGGACACACCTGGTATCCTGTGGCCGAAGTTTGAGGACCAGCAGGTGGGACTGCATCTTGCGATGATCGGTTCCATCAACGATGAGATCCTGAACGTGGAGGAGCTGGCGCTGTCCGTCATCGATTATCTGACGGCAGAGTATCCGGGAACGCTGGAGAAACGCTTTGGCTTTGAAGGTATGACGGATCGTGTGGAAATCCTGGGTGAGATTGCGCGTGTGCGCGGCTGCCTGAAAAAGGGAAATGAGCTCGATTACGAAAAAGCAGCACGGCTTCTGATGGATGATTTCCGGAGCGGAAAGCTCGGCAGAATCACGCTGGAAAAACCGGAATAAATGGATTTATCAAAATAAAAAATGCGGAGAACAACGATGACAGAGAAAAAACAATCGATATCCGCCATACGGGAAATTTTTGCGGCAGCTTCGGAGACGGAGCTGCCCGCCCTTTATCTGGAATATGAAGAGGATTCCCGTGCCGGCGTACAAAATCTGATTCAAAAATACCAGAAACAGGAAGAGGCCTTAAAAAAAGAGCGTGAGCGCACGGAACAGATGAAGATCTACGAGCACAAATATGAGGATCTTGGCTGGATCTGCGGCATCGACGAGGTCGGAAGAGGCCCTCTGGCGGGCCCTGTGGTCGCAGGTGCGGTCATTCTGCCGCGCGACAGTAAAATCCTGTATCTGAACGATTCCAAGCAGCTGACGGCCAAAAAACGCGACGAGCTGTACGATGTGATCATGCGCGAGGCAGTGGCCGTCGGCATCGGCTATGCCTCCCCGGCGCGGATCGACGAGATCAATATTTTACAGGCAACGTACGAGGCGATGCGGGAGGCGATCAGCAAGCTTTCCGTGAAGCCGGATGTGCTCTTAAACGATGCGGTGAAAATCCCGCAGGTGGACATCCGCCAGGTGCCGATCATCAAGGGAGATGCCAAGAGTGTTTCGATTGCGGCGGCAAGTATTGTTGCGAAGGTGACAAGGGACCGCCTGATGGAAGAGTACGACAAGGTGCTTCCGGGCTACGGTTTTGCATCGAACAAGGGCTATGGTTCGGCAGAGCATATCGCTGCTTTAAAAGAAATCGGCCCGTCACCGATCCACCGGCAGTCGTTTATCGGCCATTTCGTGTAAAAGCACCGCATCAAAAAAGGAGAGGGTATCGCATTTGAACCAGCGGGAAGTAGGAGCGAGGCAGGAGAGCCGTGCGGCAGAATATCTGGAAAGCCTGGGATATCACATCCTGGTGCGGAATTTCCGGTGCCGCTTCGGTGAGATCGACCTGATCGCAAAACAGGACGACACATACATTTTTATCGAAGTAAAATACCGCACCGGCCGGACAGCCGGAGACCCGACAAGCGCCGTGGATGGAAAGAAACAGAAGAAAATTTCAAAAACAGCAGATTACTACCGCATGCTCCACCAGATCCCGATGGATGTGCCCTGCCGCTTCGATGTCGTGGCAGAGACACCGGAGGAGATCCGCGTCTATGCGAACGCGTTTTATTATCAGGGGAGCGGCTGGTAGGAAGGGAGTTTTTATGATACCAATTCAATGGAAACAAAACGATAAAAAAACGATGCATGTCAACGAGGCGGAAAACGGCGTGGTCTATCTGACCTGGCCGGCGATTGAGAAAATTGAGGGCATCCGCCATGCATTTTCCACACGGATCGGCGGGGTGAGTAAGGAACATCTTTCCAGCATGAATCTCAGCTTTTCGCGCGGCGACGATCCGGCGAATGTGCGGGAGAATTACAGAAGATTCTGTGAGGCGGCGGGGTTTGAAGTGGAAAACATTGTTACCTCCGATCAGGCACACACAACGAAGGTCCGTTATGTGACGAAAGCAGACTGCGGCAGCGGCGTGACAAGAGACCGCGATTTTCATGATATTGACGGTATGATCACTGACGAGCCGGGCGTCGTACTTGCGACATTCTATGCGGACTGCGTGCCGCTCTACTTTGTCGACCCGGTGCACCGTGCAATTGGACTTTCACATTCCGGCTGGCGTGGAACGGTCCACAAGATGGGACAGGCAACGCTCGATGCGATGCACGAACGGTTTGGAACAGAAGCAAAAGATGTGATCGCAGCCGTCGGCCCGTCGATCTGCCAGGACTGCTACGAGGTGAGCGGTGACGTGATCGAAGAGTTCCGGGCAGCATTCCCGGAAACACTGCATGAGAAACTGTTCTACGGAAAACCAGATGGAAAATACCAGTTAAATCTCTGGGAGGCGAATCATCAGATCCTTCTTACGGCAGGAGTGCCGGAGAAGCAGATTCATCTGCCGAACCTCTGCACCTGCTGCAACCCGGATTTCCTGTATTCCCACCGTGCGTCGAAGGGAAAAAGAGGAAACCTCGCGGCATTCCTTTCCCTGGTCTGAAAACAGGATCGAAAACAGAATAGAAAGCATCAAAAAACGGACCTGGAAAAAACAGATCCGTTTTTTGCTGTATGCATCCGGCGGACACAAAATCGACTATCTGTGTTTTGCCAGCAGCTTATTGATTTTCTCTGTCGTAGACTGTACTTTTGCAACGGATACGTCGTGGTTAAGCGTATCGATGATGCTTGCCATATATTTGCTCATCTCAGCCGGCTCATACCAAGGACGGGAAACGAGTTCCGGTGTACGGTAGGTCAGGTCGGTGGTGATGACTTTGCTGATGTAGCCTTTCTCATAGTAAGCATCGAATTTCTCCAGACCATCTGTGAAGAGGCCGAAGGTGGTGCAGACAAAGACGTGGTCAGCGCCGCGCTCTTTGACCTGTTTTGCAACGTCGAGCATACTCTCACCGGAGGAGATCATATCGTCGATGATGACAACATCTTTTCCTGCTACGGAATCGCCGAGGAACTCATGTGCCACGATCGGGTTCTTTCCGTTTACGATGGTGGAGTAATCTCTTCTCTTATAGAACATACCCATATCGACGCCGAGCACGTTGGAGAAGTATACGGCACGCGCCATCGCTCCCTCGTCCGGGCTGATGATCATCAGATGATCGTTGTCGATCGTCAGATCCGGAACGGAACGAAGAAGGGCTTTTAAAAACTGGTAGGTTGGCATGAAGTTGTCAAAGCCGCCGAGCGGAATTGCGTTCATGACACGAGGATCGTGTGCGTCGAAGGTGATGAAGTTGGAAACACCCATGTTCATCAGCTCCTGCAGAGCAAGTGCGCAGTCGAGAGACTCACGTTTGGTGCGCTTATGCTGTCTTCCTTCATAAATGAAAGGCATGATTACGTTGATCCGGTGTGCTTTTCCCGTTGCAGCAGCGATGATACGTTTCAGATCCTGATAATGGTCATCCGGTGACATGTGGTTCTCGTAGCCGCAGACCTTGTAAGTGATGCTGTAGTTGCAGACATCAACCAGGATGTAAAGATCGGCACCGCGGACGGATTCGTTGATCTTTCCTTTTGCTTCGCCGGAACCGAAACGCGGGCACTCGCAGTCAATCAGAAAAGAATCCTCGGAATATCCGGAAAAGGAAACCCCGTTGCGGCGCTCGGCGAGCTCTTTACGGAACTGAACCAGATACGAATCAACTTTTTTTGCCATTTCCATACTGCCCGGCAGAGCTGCGAGCTTTAACGGAGCAACCGGAATGGAATTTTCAAGTAAATCTAAATTAGCCATACAAACCTCCAGTAATCGACATTTTTTACAAACCATTTACTTCCTATTTATATCATCTTGGGAAAGGGCGCGTCAAGCAAAAAACGAAAGAATCCTTGCTTTTTGTGCAGGTTGTTGTTATTATAATGGATGAATGTCCGGAAGGTATGCAAAAAAAGCACGCTTTTTACTGGGCAAAGAGAAGTTATAAAGAAGTAAATGGAAAGGCCAAAACGTAAGATCTGTGAAAAACAAGACGAAACACATTATCAAGACAATAGAACCGGGCAGTATTGCCGAAGAACTGGAACTCGAACCGGGAGATGAACTGCTCCGCGTGAACGGGGAAATCATCGAGGACGTCTTCGATTACCACTTCCAGACCAACGACACGTATCTGGAACTCACGATCCGGAAAAAGGACGGCGAGGAATGGGACCTGGAAATCGAAAAAGAGTATGACGAGGAAATCGGCATCACATTCGAGAACGAGTTCATGGATCAGTACCGTTCCTGCAGCAACAACTGCATTTTCTGCTTCATCGACCAGATGCCGCCGGGAATGCGTCCCACCTTGTATTTTAAGGATGACGATTCGCGTCTGTCCTTCCTGCAGGGAAACTATATTACACTGACCAACATGAGCGACCACGATATCGACCGGATTATCCGCTACCATCTGGCACCGATCAATATTTCGTTCCAGACAACGAACCCGGAGCTCCGCTGCAAAATGCTGCACAACCGTTTTGCGGGCAATATCTTTCCGAAGGTCCAGCGCCTTTATGAGGCGGGAATCGAGATGAATGGACAGATTGTGCTCTGCAAGGGATACAACGACGGCGCAGAGCTGGAGCGCAGTATTTCGGATCTGTCAAAATATCTGCCGCATCTGAAAAGTGTTTCGGTTGTCCCGGTCGGACTTTCGAAGTACCGCGACGGACTGGCGCCTCTGGAACCGTTTACCAGGGAGGATGCAAAAGAAGTTCTTGCCACGATTCACAAATGGCAGAAAAAGCTGTATGAACAGTGGGGACTTCACTTTATCCATGCTGGTGATGAATGGTATCTGCTGGCGGGAGAGCCGATCCCGGAGGAGGAAAATTACGATGGCTATATCCAGCTGGAAAACGGAGTGGGAATGCTCCGGCTTCTGGAGGACGAGGTTGCGGAAGAACTTTCGAAACGAGAAGGGGACGACCGTCACCGTCATGTAACGATTGCGACCGGAAAAGCTGCGGCGCCGTCGTTGGAAAAACACATGCAGAAAATTCGTGAAAAATATCCGAATGTACAGGCGGAGGTTGTCACGATTATCAACTATTTCTTTGGAGAATCCATTACCGTATCCGGTCTGATTACCGGAAAGGATCTGATGGAGCAGTTAGAGGGAAGAGATCTTGGCGACTGCCTGCTGCTTCCGTGCAACATGCTCCGTTCGGGAAAAAACGTCTTTCTCGACGATGTGACGGTGGAAGAGGTGGAAGAGCGCCTGAAAACACCGGTACAGATTATCGATGAGCCGGGCAGCGACCTGGTGAAAGCCGTTGTGGAGGAAAACCAGGAGACGATACACAGAAGGAGAACAATGTATGAGCAAGCCGATTGTAGCAATTGTGGGCCGGCCGAACGTGGGTAAATCCACCCTGTTTAATGTATTAGCCGGAGACAATATTTCAATTGTAAAAGACACACCGGGTGTAACCCGTGACCGTATTTATGCCGACGTGGAGTGGCTGAACCACAAATTTACGCTGGTAGATACCGGTGGTATTGAGCCGGAATCCAAAGATATCATTCTCTCCCAGATGAGAGACCAGGCGCAGATCGCCATTGATACCGCAAATGTCATCATCTTCATCACTGACGTCCGTCAGGGCCTTGTAGATGCCGATGCAAAAGTAGCTGATATGCTCAGAAGAAGCCGCAAGCCGGTTGTGCTGGTGGTCAACAAAGTCGACAACTTCGACCGTCAGATGATGGATGTTTATGAATTCTATAACCTCGGCATCGGAGAGCCGCACGCCATTTCCGCATCCGGAAAGCTCGGCATCGGCGATATGCTCGATGAGGTGACAGGATACTTTGATCCGGAGATGGAAAACGAGGAGGAGAGCGAGATTCCGCGCATCGCCATTGTCGGAAAACCGAACGTCGGAAAATCCTCCCTGGTCAACAAACTGCTGGGCTCGAACCGTGTCATTGTATCCGATATCGCCGGAACGACGCGCGATGCGATCGATACCACGATCATGCACAATGGAAATGAATATATTTTCATCGATACCGCAGGCCTTCGAAAGAAAAACAAGATCAAAGAGGAGCTGGAGCGGTACAGCATCATCCGTACAGTATCTGCCGTAGAGCGCGCAGATGTCGTCGTTCTTCTGATCGATGCAACCGAGGGTGTCACCGAGCAGGATGCCAAAATTGCCGGTATCGCCCATGAGCGTGGAAAAGGTATGATCATTGCGGTAAATAAATGGGATGCCTTGGAAAAAGATGACAAGACGATCTACCGTTTTACCGAAAAAGTAAGAAATACACTGGCTTACATGCCGTACGCAGAGCTTCTTTTCATCTCTGCGAAGACAGGACAGCGTCTTCCGAAGCTGTTCGAGACGATCGACATGGTTCTGCAGTACCAGAACCTGCGCGTACAGACCGGTGTCCTGAACGAGATTCTGACCGAGGCAATGGCAATGCAGCAGCCGCCGTCAGACCGTGGAAAACGACTGAAAATCTACTACATGACACAGGTTTCGGTCAAACCGCCGACATTTGTTATTTTCGTCAACGACAAAGAACTGATGCATTTCTCCTACGTTCGATATCTGGAGAATAAAATCAGAGAGTCGTTCGGCTTCCGCGGCACACCGCTGAAATTCATCATCAGAGAACGAAAAGAGAAGGAGCAGTAAAGAGTTATGGTACGGATCATATGCCTTTTGATCGGATACGCATTTGGCCTTTTTCAGACCTCATATATTTATGGAAGGACGAAGGGAATTGATATCCGGGAACACGGCAGCGGAAACGCAGGAACGACCAACGCGCTCCGGACTTTAGGGAAAAAAGCAGGCGCCATCACGCTTGCCGGCGACTGCATCAAATGCATTCTGGCGGTCCTGACGGTACGCCTGATCTTCGGTGCATCGCACCCGGAAATGCTGAAACTGCTGACGGTGTATGCTGCGGCCGGAACGATTCTCGGCCACAACTTCCCGTTTTACTTAGGCTTCCGCGGCGGAAAAGGAATCGCTGCGACCGCGGGTCTGATTATCTCATTTGACTGGAGAATCACGCTGGTCTGTGCAGCGCTGTTTTTCCTGAATCTTGCAGTAACACACTATGTTTCCCTCGGTTCCATGATGGTTTACGTTGTCTTTTTTGCAATGGCTGTTATCATGGGACAGGCGGGCTGCTTTGCGCTGGAACCGCCGTATCTCTATGAGATGTACGTGGTGATCGCACTTCTTGCCGTGCTTGCCTTCTGGGAGCACCGTGCAAACATCAAGCGTCTCATCGCGGGAACAGAGCGGAAAACGTATTTATCCAAAAAGTCGGAGAAATAAAATATGGCAAAGATTAGCATCATCGGAGCAGGAAGCTGGGGAACCGCCCTCGGCCTCCTGCTCTGCAGCAACGGGCATGACGTGACGATCTGCTCGGAAAATGAAAAGGAAATTGAGAGCTTAAAGGAACACAGAGAGCATCTGACGAAGCTTCCGGGCGTAAAACTGCCGGATGAAATGAAGTTCACCTGCGATGTGCGCGGCTCCCTTTCCGGACAGGACATCCTTGTGATGGCAAAAGCATCCCCGTACGTACGAACCACATGTAAAAAGTATGCGGCGGATATTCCGGACGGCCAGCTCATCGTCAATGTGGCAAAAGGCGTGGAAGCCGATACCCTGATGACGATGTCTCAGATCATCGAGGAGGAAGTGCCGGGAGCGAATGTCGTTGTTCTCTCCGGACCGAGCCACGCAGAGGAAGTCGGCCGCGGCCTGCCGACCACGATCGTTGTCGGCGCGCATGACCGCGCGAGCGCACTGTATGTGCAGAATGTGTTCATGAGTCCGGTCTTCCGCGTTTACACAAGCCCGGACATCACGGGAATTGAACTTGGCGGAGCTCTGAAAAATGTCATCGCACTGGCAGCCGGAACGGCGGATGGTCTTGGTTACGGCGACAATACGAAAGCGGCTCTGATTACCCGCGGGATCGCGGAAATTGCACGGCTCGGCACGGCGATGGGTGCCCATGCGGAAACCTTCTACGGTCTTTCCGGTATCGGCGACCTGATTGTAACGTGTGCTTCCGTTCACAGCCGGAACCGGAAAGCCGGATACCTGATCGGCCAGGGCAGAACGATGCAGCAGGCGATGGATGAGGTTCAGATGATCGTCGAGGGCGTCTATTCCGCAAAAGCGGGTCTTACCCTGTCGAAAAAATTCGGAATCGAAACGCCGATCATTCAGGCAGTCAATCAGGTTCTGTTTGAAAACAAAAACCCGAAACAGGCTGTGGATGAACTGATGCAGCGTATGAAAAAAGACGAACTCGCCCCGGATCTCTGGGAGCGGTAAAAATAAGAAACCTGTCACTTCTGTGAAATGATACAGAGACGGCAGGTTCTTTTTTTGTGCAGACCGAAATTTTTCAGCAAAAATACGGGAAAGAGATGACAATACTTTCGAAATCAAGTATAGTAATAGAAAGCGGAATAATTTTAACTGAAAAGATGCGGAGGAAAATACAGCAGGAGGAAGAAAGAATGAGAGGAGTAGAAACAAGAATTCAGGAAATCCGCCATGCCATTTTTACGGAAGTTGCAAAAATGGCGTATGACGTGGACTCCCCGGTGGAAAAGACGATCGAGGAAATTCCTTACCGTGTAATTCCCGGTGAGGTCGGAAATTTTAGAAATGATGTGTTTCTGGAGCGGGCGATTGTAGGAGAGCGGCTTCGCCTTGCAATGGGACTTCCGTGCAGAAGCGCGGCAGAGCACGCCCCGATCTCGGACAATATCAAACTGGCGGACCAGGCGGAGACGTATTATACACCGCCGCTCATTAATGTCATCAAATTTGCATGCAACGCCTGTCATGAAAAACGGGTTCTGATCACGGAGGGATGTCAGGGGTGTCTTGCACATCCGTGCGTGGAAGTCTGTCCGAAAAAGGCCATTACGCTGGACCGCACCAATGGACGATCCTATATTGATCAGGATAAATGCGTCAAATGTGGTCAGTGTGTCAAGGTATGCGGATACCAGGCTATTATCATTCAGGAGCGTCCGTGTGCGAGAGCCTGCGGAATGGATGCCATCGGTTCAGATGAGAACGGAAAAGCGGATATCGATTACGAGAAATGTGTATCCTGCGGCCAGTGTCTCGTCAACTGCCCGTTCGGCGCTATTTCGGACAAATCCCAGATCTTCCAGGTAATCCGTGCGATCCAGTCGGGAGAGCGCGTCTATGCAGCGCTGGCACCGGCGTTTGTCGGCCAGTTCGGACCGAAAGTAACGCCTGGAAAACTGCGTGCGGCGATGAAAAAGCTCGGTTTTGCGGATGTCTTTGAAGTTGCGATCGGAGCGGATCTCTGTGCGGCACAGGAGGCAGAGGATTTTGTGAACGAAGTTCCGGAGAAACTGCCGTTTATGGCGACATCCTGCTGTCCGGCCTGGTCTGTAATGGCGAAGAAACTGTTCCCGGATTACGCAAGCTGTATCTCGATGGCACTGACCCCGATGACGCTGACGGCGCGTCTGATCAAGAAACACAATCCGAATGCGAAGGTTGTCTTTGTCGGACCGTGTGCGGCGAAAAAACTGGAGGCCATGCGCCGGTCTGTCCGCAGTGAGGTGGACTTCGTTCTGACGTTTGAAGAGATGTCGGGCATTTTCGATGCGCGCCAGGTAGATGTGAGTGCACTTGAGGAAGATCCGGACGGCGTCAGCGATGCATCGGTGGACGGAAGAAACTTTGCTGTCTCCGGCGGCGTTGCAAAATCTGTGGAAAATGTAATCCGTGAAAAATACCCGGACCGCGAAATCAAGATGGCAAATGCAGAAGGTCTGAAGGAATGCCGGAAACTGCTGACAATGGCAAAGGCCGGAAAGTACAACGGTTATCTTCTCGAAGGCATGGCCTGTCCGGGCGGATGCGTGGCAGGAGCCGGCACGATGCAGTCAATCAAAAAGTCGCAGGCGGCAGTCAACAAATATGCGGCGCAGGCAAAACACAAGATTTCCAGCCAGACAGAATATGTAAAAGAACTGGACAAGCTGGTAGACTAAAAAGAACAGCAAGGTGGAGACAAAAGTGAAAAAGAAAAGAAAGATGGGCTTTGCGGCAGCGATTCTTGCAATGGTACTTCTGTTTGCAGGATGCGGCCAGACAGAGACAAAGACGGAGAGCAGCGGGACAAAAAGCACAGGATCAGAAAGTACAGTATCAGAAAATACGCAGACAGAGAGCAGCACAGCAGCATCGGAAACAGAAGATGAGACACTGGTCCATGTGCTTGCATTAAAAGGACCGACCAGCATGGGAATGGTAAAAATGATGAGCGATAACGACAGCAAAGAGCCACCTGCGGACACGTTTGAACTTGCCGCTGCCCCGGATGAAGTCAGCGCAAAACTGGTACAGGGAGAGGTGGATATCGCCGCGGTTCCGGCGAACCTTGCAAGCGTACTCTACAACAAGACAAACGGCGGCGTGCAGGTGCTCGCAGTCAATACGCTCGGTGTCCTTTATATCGTCGAGGACGGCGATACCGTACATTCCATTGCGGATCTGAAAGGCAGAACCATTTATGCGGGTGGCAAAGGTGCAACTCCGGAGTATACTTTGAATTATATCCTCGAAAAGAACGGTCTCGTACCGGGTGAGGACGTAACGATCGAGTGGAAGAGCGAACACGCCGAGTGCGTGGCAGCACTTGCAGAAGATGCCGATGGAATCGCCATGCTGCCGCAGCCGTTTGTAACGACGGCACAGACGAAAAAAGAAACGCTGCGCATCGCACTTGACCTGACCGAAGAATGGAACAAAATCCAGAAGTCCGAAGGAACGGCGAGCACACTGGTGACAGGTGTTACCGTTGTGCGCACTGCCTTTGCCAAGGAGCATCCGGAAGCAGTTGCAGACTTCATGGAAGCTTACCAGGCATCCGTATCCTACGTAACCGAAAACACTGATGAGGCGGCAAAACTGATCGGGGATTATGACATTGTTCCGGAGGCAGTCGCAAAGAAAGCGCTTCCGGCATGCAACATTGTCTGCATCACCGGTGATGAGATGAAAGAGAAGCTTTCCGGTTATCTCGGTGTACTCAAAGACCAGAACCCGGAGACAGTCGGAGGAGAACTTCCAGGAGATGACTTCTATTATTCCGAATAAAAACAAAAAAGAGAAACAGAGAAAAACGAAGCTCTGGCCGATCGTGTTCTGGCTTATGATCTGGCAGGCGGCAAGCGTTTTTGTCGGGCAGGAGATCCTTCTGGCATCTCCTGCCGCTGTTTTGAAACGCCTTTTTACGCTTGCAACAGAACCGGTCTTCTGGCAGTCCCTGCTGTTTTCCGGAGTACGCATCGGAGCCGGATTCCTTCTTGGTGCGGCGGCGGGAATTGCAGGAGCTGCACTTGCCGGTCGGTTTTCCATTGCAGAAGAACTCCTGACGCCGCTGGTTGCAGCAGTGAAAGCAGTACCGGTCGCTTCTTTTGTGATTCTGATCCTGATCTGGGTTTCGTCGAAGAATCTTTCGGTTGTGATTTCGTTTCTGATGGTATTTCCGATCCTGTATACAAACACGCGGAACGGCCTGTGGGAACTGGACACAGCGCTTTTGGAGATGACAGACGTTTTTCAGGTTCCGCGGCCGGTGCGGCTGCGCTGGGTGATCCTGCCGCAGCTGTACCCATATATCCGGACGGGATGTTCACTTTCCCTCGGCCTTTGCTGGAAGGCCGGAACGGCAGCAGAAGTAATCGGCATTCCGAACCGATCCATCGGAGAGCATCTGTATCAGGCAAAAATATATCTCGACACACCGGGACTCTTTGCCTGGACGGCAGCGATCGTGTACGTCAGCTTCTGTCTCGAAAAAGCTGTTTTAAAAGGAATGGATCTTGCAGAAAAAAGGATGCTGGTGATGAAATGAGAGAAGATACGATTGAAATCTGCCATCTGAAAAAAGCGTATGGAGAACACGTTATTTTTTCGAATCTTACGATGGAACTGAAAAAAGGAGCAGTGACCTGTCTGATGGCTCCTTCCGGGGTGGGAAAGACAACCCTGCTGCGGATTCTGGCAGGCCTGGAGCAGGCGGACGGCGGAAAAATCGGGGGACTGGAAGCCTTAAGAAAAAGTATGGTTTTTCAGGAACCGCGGCTGGCAGAAGAACTGACAGCTGCAGCCAATATCCAGCTCGCGGTAAGGCGCCGCATGTTTGGAAAAGAAAAAAGAAGCTCCCGTCATCTTGTGGAGGAGATGGAGGAACTCGGCCTTTCGGGCTGTGAAAACCAGGCTGTATCGGAACTGTCGGGCGGCATGCGCCAGCGGGTGGCGGTTCTGCGGGCCATGCGCATGGACGCAGATTTCCTCCTTTTGGATGAGCCGTTCCGGGGACTGGATGCGGGGACGAAAAAGAAAACGATGAACTATATCCGCAGAAAAGGAAAAGAAAAAACGATGCTTCTGGTCACGCATGATTTAGAAGAAGCCGAAGCAATGGGGGACTGGATCTGCACCTGCAGCAGACTGGATGGTATCCTCGAAATAAAGAGAAACAGAAAAAGCAGCACAGAAATCTGAAACGGAAAGAAACAGATTTTCTGTGCTGCTTTTTCTGTGAATCCGCAGTTACAGCAGGTCATCCGGTATGGAAGCAGAGCGGAGCTGTTCGTCCATCGTGTCGATGAGCGCCATGTCGGCTTCAGAAAGTTCGAAGTCGAAGACATCCGCGTTGGCAAAAATGCGGTCCGGCTGTGTCGATTTCGGGATGACACTGATGCCCTGCTGGACGAGGTAGCGGAGGCCGATCTGCGCTTCAGTGCGTACATACTTTTCTGCCAGCTGCTGCATAATCTCACGGTTCAGATAAAGACCTCTTGCGAGCGGCGCATACGCTTGAACGGCGATTCCATGTGAACGGCAGAAAGCGATGAGCGGTTTCCGGTTCCAGAGCGGATGGCATTCGATCTGGTTGACGGCCGGGATGATGCCGGAAAATTCAAAGAGGGCGGTAAGGTGCGGCTCCTCGAAGTTGCTGACGCCGATCGATTTTGCACGCCCGGATTCGCGGATTTTTTCGAGTGCGCGCCATGTCTCCGGGTAGCAGCCCGGCACCGGCCAGTGAATCAGGTAAAGATCAACGTAGTCGAGACGGAGACGGTCGAGGCTGCGGTTGAAGGCACCTTCGATATCACCGACCCGCTGCGCGGTATTCCATACCTTTGTGGTAATAAAAAAGTTTTCCCGCGGAATCCCGCTTGCGCGGATCCCGCGGCCGATGCTGTCCTCATTTTTATAGGAGGAGGCGGTATCGATCAGACGGTAGCCGTATTTTGCCGCGGTGACAATTGCTTTTTCTGCCTCTTTTTCTGTCGATTTGTAAGTGCCAAGCCCCAGAAGCGGCATCGCTCTGCCGTCGTTCAATGTGATGGTTGGAATAGAAAGTGCCATAAAAACCCTCCGTATCTTGAAGTCAAGCGGATATTCGCAATCCGCTTTGCTACTTGCTCATAATCGAATAACTGCTCCGCAGTGTATCAGAAGGAGCTTGCACTCCTCCTGATACAAGCAAGTCCCCACCCACTGCTTATTGCTTCACGCAATGGAAGCAGGGGACTTACTTGATCCGGTTAAAAAAAGATTCTGCCGTATTTCTCTCATAAATACCGTAAGTATAACATGAAATTTTAAAGAAATCAGACCAAATATATTAAAAAAGTTTAACACAATTGAAAAATGAGAAAAAAATAACAAGCCCTGTAAGAAAAAAAGGAGGACGCCAGGGCAGACTGTACGGCGAATTGTACAGAAATTTTGTGAGGGCTGTATTGATTTTGTGCATGAAATAGAGTATAATAAATTCGAATTGATATTTATTTATCATTCCCTGTACAATCTGCAGGACGTTTCAGGAAAACAAAAAGCGGACGAAACGGACGGCAGAGGAGAAAAACGGGGACAGAGGAGGCCATATTATGCATTTATTATATGACGAGAATGGAAATCCCATTCCGCACGGCGCTCACGACGAGCATCATCATCACCATGACCATCATCACGAGGGAGAAGACTGCGGACATGCCTGCAATGCATGTTCCGAAGAAAAATGCAAGGATGAGAATCTTGCCCTTTTAACCTATATGCTGCAGCACAATGAACATCACGCAGCAGAACTCGACGAGATGGCCGACAAACTGGAAAAAGCCGGAATGGCGGACGCCGCAAAACAGATCAGGGAGGGAGTATCCGATTTCCAGAAAGGCAATATGCGCCTGTCCCTTGCACTGACGCTTGTAAAAGAGCATTTGAAAGAAGTTAAGTAGAGGAGGCGTAAGCTATGTGCCTTGCAACGGTATACAAAAATCCGGAAAACACAGTTGTCTGTAAAAATGTGAGCCGCATCGATGTCGATGGAGAATACGTTCTGATCCGTGACATCATGGGTGAGGAGATCAGACTGCAGGGTAAGATCAAAATGGTAGATCTTGCAAACAGCATTGTAGAGCTGGACTGTGAATGATAATTGGTTGACGGAACCAGTTATTCTATAAAAGCGGTTTTAGGCCCCCGGGTTCTGCAAATCGGAACAAACAGAACAAGCGAACCGGGACTTAGAATAGGAATATATCATATTAAAGCGGAGGTAAATTGAATTATGAAACTTTCAGAAGAGATGAAAAACAAGACTCTTCTGTCTTTTGAGCTGTTCCCGCCAAAGACAGAGAAGGGACTGCAGAATCTGCCGGGTACCATCGACCACCTGATGAAGTACAACCCGTCTTACATTTCCTGTACATATGGAGCAGGCGGCGGAAATGTCGGAGCAAACCGTGAAGTATGTCAGATGATCAAAAATGCCGGAACCACACCGGTTACTCATTTCACCGTTATCAAAAACACAAAAGAAGGAATCAAAGAGCAGCTGGATCAGTATCTGGCTGACGGCGTAGATCACATGCTGGCACTGCGCGGAGATATTCCGCTTGGTGAGACTACAACCTGCGGCGACTTTGACTATGCTACCGATCTTGTAAAATTCGTACGTGATACCTACGGCGATAAATTTGAAATCGCTGTTGCAGGTTCACCGGAAGGCCACATCTCCTGCAGAAGTCTGGAGTCTGATATCGCAGTTCTGAAACAGAAACAGGACAACGGAGCAGACTACATCATGACACAGCTCTGCTGGGATATGGAGCAGTTCAAATACTGGCTGGATGCAATCCGTAAAGCAGGAATCACCATGCCGGTAGACGTTGGAGTTATGCCGATCCTGGATCAGGCAGCTACCATCAACATGGCACTTTCCAGAAACGGCTGTGTTATGGATAGAGAGCTTTCCAGAATGATCTCCAGACACTGGCTGTTCCCGAACCCATTTGCAGCAAAAGACGCAGAGGGCAAACCGTTCGACGTATTCTACGACAAGAAAGTTGCAGAGTTCAAAGAAGAGGGTATCGAATATACCGTAAAACAGATTGATGCATACCGTGCACTCGGTGTCAACGGAATTCATCTGTACGCGCTGAATAAATGGAAAGACGTATCTGAAATCATCGACAGATCCGGCCTTTGCACACTGGTTTAATGAATTAATTACTTGAATTTGGGAGGCATCCGATTTTTATGGCACACGTAATAGCTGTCGCCGGAAAGGGCGGCGTTGGAAAAACAACATTATGCGGCTTGCTGATCCAGTATCTCTGCGAGTCAGGAAAAGGTCCTGTTCTCGCGGTTGATGCGGACGCAAACTCAAACCTGAATGAGGTACTCGGTGTAGAAGTAGAAGCTACCCTTGGAGATATCCGGGAGGAGATTGCCCGTGCAGAGATGGCATCCAAAAACCCGATTCCGGCAGGCATGAGCAAGGCAGATTATGCGGAATTTAAATTTGCAGGCGCTCTGACTGAGGAAGATGATTTTGACCTGCTTGTGATGGGAAGAACACAGGGGAAAGGCTGCTACTGCTTCGTCAATGGACTTCTGCAGAATCAGCTTGCCAAGCTGTATCCGAATTACCCCTTCATGGTTGTGGATAACGAGGCGGGCATGGAGCATATCAGCCGTGGTATACTTCCGGGCATGGATACAGCTATTCTGGTCAGTGACTGCTCAAGAAGAGGGGTACAGGCCGCTGCGAGAATCGCGGAGCTGATCAAAGAATGCGATATGAAGCCGAAGCAGGTAGGACTGATCGTAAATCGCGCGCCGAATGGCGTGTTAAATGAGGGAACCCGTGAGGAAATTGAAAAACAGGGATTAACTCTCCTTGGCGTTGTTCCGCACGATGATCAGGTTTATGAATATGATTGCGACGGAAAACCAACTGTACGTCTGCCGGAAGACTCTCCGGTACGCGCGGCATTAAAGAAAATCGTAGAAAACCTTGATTTATAAAAACAGAGAATCTGCCCTCCGCTTTGTACACGCTGCAGACGGAGGGATATTTCAAAAGTAAAATATCCCCCATGGGAGGATGCTTTTACCATAAAAATATTAAAATACAATCTTGAGGAGGACAAGATGAGCGAATTCAAATTAACAAGCGTAGAAGAATTCGAACAGGCCACGAATGAGCTCCTGGAAACAGGTGCAAAGGTTGGCGCTGACGCATGGCAGTTTCGTGTAAAAAACCAGACCCCGCACTGTAAATTCGGTGAGCAGGGAACCTGCTGCCGTATCTGTACGATGGGACCTTGCCGTATTACACCAAAGGCACCGAGAGGAATCTGCGGATGCGATGTACACGGTATTGTAGGACGTAACTTCCTGCGCTTTACAGCAGGCGGTTCTGCAACACATTCCGATCATGGCCGTGAGATCTGCCACACACTGCATGAGGCTGATCCAAACGGAAACTACAAAGTAAAAGATCCGGAGAAACTGATCCGTATTGCAAAAGAGTGGGGCGTAGAGACAGAAGGAAAAGATATCTATGATCTGGCACATGAGATGTCCGAGCTGGCTCTTTTAGAGTATGGTAAACCGTTCGGAACACAGAGATTCCTGAAACGTGCTCCGCAGCATACACAGGAAATCTGGGAGAGAGAAGAAATCGCACCGCGTGCGATTGACCGTGAGGTTGCATGTTCTCTTCATATGACCCATATGGGATGTTCTTCCCTTCCGGAAGCACTCGTTCGCCAGTCCCTTCGTTCCGGACTTTCCGATGGATGGGGCGGCTCCATGATGGGTACCGAGTTCTCTGACGTACTGTTCGGAACTCCAAAGCCGATCGAAACCGAGGCAAACCTTGGTGTTATGAAAGAAGATGAAGTAAATATCATCGTTCATGGCCATGATCCGTCACTTTCCGAGATGATCTGCGAATACGCAGACGATCCGGAGATGATCGCATATGCAAAAGAAATGGGAGCAAAGGGAATCAACGTAGCGGGTGTCTGCTGTACTTCAAATGAAGTAGCAATGCGCCGCGGCGTGCCGATGGCAGGTAACTTCCTGCAGCAGGAAAACGTGGTACTGACCGGTGCCTGCGAGGCCATCGTTGTTGACGTACAGTGTATTTTCCCGGCCCTTGGACCTTTAAGCAAATGTTTCCATACTAAATTCGTTACCACCAGCCCGATTGCGCAGATGCCGGATGCAGAATACATTCGTTTCAACGCAAAAACAGCAGGTGAGAATGCAAAAGCCATCGTAAAAATGGCAATTGAAAACTTTAAAAACCGGAAACCGGAGCTGGTACATATCCCGCATATGAAGCAGAAAGCAACCGTGGGATACTCTTTTGAGTCCATCATTAAGACTCTGGATAAAGTAACCAATTCCCAGGTTGACCAGACCGGAACTCTGATGCCGCTGTGGCAGTGTGTGGCATCCGGCGTTATCCGCGGTGCAGTTGCCATGGTAGGATGCAACAACCCGAAAGTCCGTCCGGACACCGCTCACATCGAGCTGATGAAGAAGCTGATCGCGCACGACGTTATCATCGTTGCTTCCGGATGCTCTGCACAGGCAGCAGCAAGAGCAGGTCTGATGGACAAACGTGCTAAAGATCTCTGCGGTGCAGGTCTGAAACGTGTCTGCGAGCTGGCTGATATCCCGCCGGTACTTCACATGGGATCCTGCGTTGATATCTCCCGTATGATGGTTCTTGTAGCAGAACTTGCTAAAATCGGTAATGTCAATATTTCCCAGCTTCCGGTTGTCGGATGTGCTCCGGAGTGGATGTCTGAGAAAGCAGTTTCCATCGGAAACTATGTTGTAGCAACCGGTATCGATACTTACCTTGGCGTAGAGCCGTACGTATCCGGATCCACTGAGGTAACAGGACTTCTGACCAACGGTGTCCGCGACTGGGTTGAGGCAGCTTACACAGTAGAAAAAGACATCGACAAGCTGGGCGATGCAATGCTCGCACGAATCGAAGAGAAACGTGCCGCACTCGGCGTATAAAAAGGACAGGGCGGTCCCTGACGTAAAAAGAGACCGCCCTTTTTGAAGTGAAAAGGTGTAAAATGAAAATAGCAGTAACTGGAAAGGGTGGCGTAGGAAAAACAACCATCGCAGCGACCCTTGCAAGACTTTATGCAGAAGAAGGCCATCCGGTTCTGGCTGCAGATGTCGATCCGGATGCCAATCTGGGCCTTGCGCTTGGATTTCCGGAAGAAATCCTCGATTCGATCGTTCCGATTACCAAAATGAGAAAACTGATCGAAGAGCGCACCGAGGCAAGTGCAGACAACCGGTTTTACAAAATAAATCCGAGAGTAAGTGATATTCCCGATAAATACAGCAAAGAGTACAACGGAGTCAAACTCCTGACGCTTGGCACCGTGGAGACGGCCGGAAGCGGCTGTGTCTGCCCGGAGCATGTGATGCTGCGGAGAATCATCAACAGCCTGGTCCTTCACAGAGGGGATGTTGTCATCCTCGACATGGAAGCAGGCCTTGAGCATCTGGGAAGAGGAACGACGGAGGGCATGGATATGTTCATCGTAGTCATCGAGCCGGGTGCAAGAAGTATTCAGACCTATAAGAATGTCAAACGTCTGGCCGAAGAGCTTGGCGTTCATCAGGTTCATGTCGTGGCAAACAAAGTACGCGACGAAAAAGATGAGGCATTCATACAGGACCGTATCCCCCCGGAGGATCTTCTGGGCATGGTCCACTACAACCCGGAAATTATGGAAGCGGACAGGGAAGGTTCGTCTCCATATGATTACAGCGCGGCTGCAGTAGAAGAGATACGGAAAATAAAAACAAAAATCGATAAGTCAAACATGCCTGGCATGGAAAAAGTGTGATAGGAGGAAAAACACATGACATTATTCGAGAGAGTATTTGGCGGAAATGATGCAGTATACGGTCTTACCGAAGCTGCCGTTGATGCCGCAATCGCAGCAAACGGAGAGGAAAAAGCAGTCAGCTTCCCGGACACTGCTTACGCACTTCCGTGTTACTATGCTGTAACAGGAGTAAAGGTTACCAACTTAAAAGAGATGAAAGAGGCTCTTGGCGTGGTAAAATCTCTGATGACAAGAGAAAATCAGCTGAATGATGTATTTATGTCCGGTGTTGCAACTGCACTCTGCGCAGAGTTCATCGAGGCAATTAAATACATCGACGGTGCAAAACCATATGATGAGCCGTGCTACGGCCATTTAAGCGATGCCATCATCCGTGAGCTTGGTGTGCCGCTTGTAACAGGCGATATCCCGGGCGTAGCTGTTATCCTTGGAAGCGCTCCGACTGCACAGGAAGGCGTGGATCTGGTTAAGAGCTATCAGGCACAGGGTATTCTTGTAACACTGGTTGGCGGAATCATTGATCAGTGTCAGGAACTGGGATACAAGACCGGCGCAAACGTACGTGTCATCCCGCTTGGAAAAGACGTAACATCTGTTATCCATGCTGTATCCGTAGCAATCCGTGCAGCCCTGATCTTCGGTAACGTAACTGCAGGCGATGCAGGCGCACTGATGACCTACACCAAAGACCGTGTACCGGCATTCGTAAATGCTTTTGCTCCTCTGGATGATGTGATCGTTGCATGCGGCGCTGGTGCAATTGCACTTGGCTTTCCGGTTATCACAAACGATGACAAAGACGTTCCGGCTATTCCGAAGAGCCTTATTATCCAGAAGGACGTTTCCAAATTCAACGCAACTTCTCTGGAAGCACGCGATATCAAGATCAAAATCACCAACATTGATATCCCGGTTGCATTCGCATCTGCATTCGAGGGTGAAATCATCCGCCGTGGTGATATGCAGGTTGAGTTTGACGGTTCCCGCGTAGACTGCTGCGAGCTGGTTCAGACAAAAGATGCTTCCGAAGTAGAAGATCACAAGATCGAGCTGATCGGACCGGACATCGACGAGTTCGAGGTAGGTTCCAAGCACAGCATTGCATACGTTGTTGAGGTTGCCGGAAAGAGCATGCAGCCGGATTTCGAGCCTGTATTTGAGCGTAAATTCCACAGCTACCTGAACTGCATCGAAGGTGTGATGCATACCGGACAGCGTGATATGATCCGTATCCGTGTCAGCAAAGAAGCTTTCAACGCAGGCTTCCGTGCAAAACACTTCGGAGAAGTTCTGTACGCACAGGTGAAGAACGAGTTCGAGGCTGTTGTTGACAAATGCCAGGTTAAGATCTACACCAATCCGGAAGACTGTACCAAGATCCGTCACGAAATTGCAATTCCAGTATTCGACAAACGTGATGAGCGTCTGTCTACCATGACAGATGAATCCGTACCGGTATACTACAGCTGTATCATGTGCCAGGCATTCTCCCCGAGCCATGTATGTGTTGTTACACCAGAGCGTCTCGGACTTTGCGGTGCTGTTTCATGGCTGGATGCAAAAGCTACCAACGAGCTGGATCCGAACGGACCTTGCCAGGTAATCACAAAAGAGCGTCCGATCGATGAAAGAATCGGTGAATATGAAGACGTTAATGAGGCTGTTAAGAGACTGTCTCAGGGTGCTCTGGAAGATGTATCCCTGTACTCTATCATGGAAAAACCAATGACATCCTGTGGATGTTTCGAGTGTATCTGTGGTATCGAGCCATTCTCCAACGGTGTATGTATCGCCAACCGTGAGTACGCTGGTATGACTCCTCTGGGAATGACCTTCCCTGAACTGGCATCTATGACAGGTGGTGGAGTTCAGACACCTGGATTCATGGGACACGGAAAACACTTCATCGGCTCTAAAAAGTTTATGAAAGCAGAAGGTGGTATCGAACGTATCGTATGGATGCCAAAAGAACTGAAAGAATTTGTAGCAGACAGACTGAACCAGACAGCAAAAGAACTGTATGGTATTGATAACTTCACAGATATGATCGGTGATGAGACTGTAGCTACAGATCCGGAAACTCTGGTAGAATTTTTAACAGAAAAAGGTCATCCGGCACTTGGAATGGACCCGATGATGTAATATAATTAGTAATGGAAGAAAGTGGCTGACAAATGCCTGGCATTTTTCTATGCCAAATGTCAGAGGATTGTCAGCCATAAATAAATATTAAGGAGGCTAATGAGAATGCCGTTTAATCGTAAACCACAGAAATTTAATGCATCTATCAAAGAAGTAACAATTGGATGCGGTGAAAAAGCAGTCACATTAGGAGGGGAAAATGTTTATCCTTTCTACTCATTTGATGGAGAAATCACCAATGCACCTAAAGTAGCCGTTGAAATTTCCGATATGGGAGTTCCGGAAGTAGCAGGTCTGAAAGCTTACTATGAAGGATGTTCTACCATGGCTGAAATCGCAAAACGCGCTTCTGAAATGGAAGGTGCTGATTTTGTTTGCCTGCGTCTGGAAGGCGGAGATCCGAACGGAGCAAACAAATCCGTAGACGAACTGATTGCAGTTGTAAAAGAAGTTGCAGATGCAATCGACGTACCGTTAGCTGTAGAAGGCTGCAAAAACGTAGAAAAAGATGGAGAACTTCTTCCAAAAGTTGCGGAAGCACTGCAGGGCAAAAACGCTCTGATCCTTTCTGCAAGAGAAGAAGATTATAAATCTGTTGGAGCAGCAGCAGGTCTTGCTTACGATCAGAAAGTAGGAGCTGAATCTGCAGTAGATATCAACCTGGCAAAACAGCTGAACGTGGTTACTACTCAGCTGGGTGTTAAACCGGAAAGCATCGTTATGAATGTTGGTTCTGCAGCCGTTGGATATGGTTATGAATATGTAGTATCTACTATGGACCGTATCAAAGCAGCAGCGCTGTCTCAGAGTGATGCCATGCTCCAGATGCCTATCATTACACCAGTATCTTCCGAAACATGGAATGTAAAAGAATCCATGGCTTCCGAGGAAGATATGCCGGAATGGGGACCAGTAGAAGAACGTGCAATTTCTATGGAAATCATGACCGCAGCAGCCGATCTGGCCTGTGGATCTGATGCCGTAATTTTAATGCATCCTCAGTCTATAGCAACCATTTCTAAAATGATTAAAGAATTAGTTTAAGTGTAAGCGATAGAACAGGAGGATAAAAACTATGGCATTATCAGGTATTCAGATTTTTAAAATGTTACCAAAGAAAAACTGTAAAGAATGTGGATGCCCTACTTGTATGGCATTCTCTATGAAAGTAGCACAGGGCGCACTGAAAATCGAACAGTGTCCACACGTTTCTTCGGAAGCTCTGGAAGCTCTGTCTGAAGCTACTGCACCGCCAATG
>ERZ827488.1541-NODE-1541-length-26803-cov-6.102475_pt1 | contig 26803 bp, 21 predicted proteins | sample MGYA00519771_ERZ827488 | MGnify/ENA primary metagenome ERZ827488 (study PRJEB31778, sample SAMEA3449323) | human gut metagenome | biome: human gut; feature: human-associated habitat; material: faeces | place: United Kingdom | collected 2010/2012 ... | reverse complement strand
GCTTGCGCTCGATGAGGCGGCATTTGCTCTCCAGCTGGACTACACCAACGCCTACCCCGCACAGTTTGCGGCCATGTACTTCGGCGGTTCGCAGCGCAGCCTCGTAGAATTCACCGGTGAACTGCAGTGGCTGCTCCCCTTCTCCGGCAAGGAGGCTCTGGCCAGCTATCGTACAGAGGAAGGCGCTTTCGGCGTCTACCGTCTCTCCGCTGACGGCTGCACGGATGCTCTGCTGCTGCAGGCCGATGCGAACACCGAGCCGATGGGCGGCGATCTTGCCGTCTGCGGCGACCGCTTCTGCTATGCCTATGCCAAGAACGGTCAGGTCACCCTGTGCACCGTCTCCGCCGACGGCACGCAGGACGCTGTCGAACTCGCCGCCGGACATCCCGAAGCGGACGAGATCGATCTGCTGGAATTTGATCCGGCGCTCCTTGAACCAGCGCTCGGCCTTTTTTGTGTCAAAGCATTTTTTCTTTCCGAAGATCTGGATGTTCATTTTGTTCCTCCAGTAACCGCTGATAACCGCAGACGATTGGATCGGCGGTTACTCAAGCATGGCGGCAGCCTCCGCCTCGGTGTCGGCGGAAAACAGAAACTGGCCCGCCGCGGTATAGACCTCTACATGACCTCTGACATAACGCATCGTAATTTCCATGACGCAGTTCCCCTTTCGGTTGATCTGCGGTCAGTATAGCATACGATGTGTCCAATAATCCGGACTTTCAAAAGTCAGACATCAATCATAAAAATCGCTTTCCCACTGCGCGTAGACGGTGCGGTTCTCCGTGGCCGTCAGATCGGTCAGCAGCTCGCCGGATTCCGTGTACCAGCCGAGGAAGACCTCGGTGTTGGATGTGGCGTCAAAGGACGGGTCATAGGTGCTGCCCGCCTCGTAGAACGCGATGTCGCGCGCCCGGTCGCCCTTTTCGGTCTGCACGAAGCGCACCCAGTAGAAGCCGTTGGACGAGCCGGAATAGTCGGCGTAGAGGAACACACGCAGCTCTGCCATGCGGCGGCTGACAAGCCCGTCGTGGATCACATAGTCCCCGCCCGATTCCTTCACGTGGCACCAGATGCCCATCGCGGAGGCCAGCTCGTTGGTCGAGTAGAATCCGGACTTGAGCAGGGCAGACAGCGCGCTGTTTTTCATCCAGCCGGAGCCGATGTTGTAGCTCAGGCTGATGAGCGCGTCATACTGATTGTCGCTCAGGGAAATACTGTTTTCCGTCAGGAAGCTGTCCAGTTTTTCCTCAAAGCCCTGCAGCATCTGGCGCAGAAGAACATCCGCCTGCGCTTCGGTGATGCCGTTGGGATATTCGTCCTTGCCGCAGGCGCTGCCGTAGCCGATGGAATACTGGGCGTAGTCCCAGGCGGCCTTCTCCTGAAAGCCTTCCTTCTGCTTGATGAAGTCGATCATCGGCTCGGTCGTGCGGAGCGTGATCTCAGCCGGATCCTGATCCGGGTCTGTGGGGATCACCGGGTCAAGGCTCTGATAGATGCGGTTGACGATCGCGGCGATCTCCGCGCGGGAGACGGACGCGTCCGGACGGTATGTTCCATCCGGGTAGCCGCCGACGATCCCGGCGGCGTAAAGCGCCTCGACATAGACGCTGTCGGTGTCGGTAAACGTGCCGTAGGTGCCGGGGTCAGACAGACCGAGCGCGTTTGCGGCAAGCTTGGCGAGCATCCCGCGCGTCATATTGACGTCCAGATCGGAAATATCCTGATAGCGCACAAGGAAGCCCTGATCGATGGCGAAATTCAGATAGCCTCTGGCCCAGTGGGAATCCACGCGCTCCGGCTCCGGGTAGCCCGCGGCCAGCAGGATCATCTTGAGCGACTCGCCGGTCGTGACCTTTTTGGTGGGGCGATATGTACCGTCGGGATAGCCGCTGACGACGCCGGATTCGGACAGCGTCATCACGTCCTCATAGAACCAGCTGCTCTCCGGTACGTCGGAGAAGGAAATATCGTATGCGCATACAAGCGTTGTCCCGGCCAGAAGAAGGGTCAGCGCCATGAAACTCCAAAGCAGGCTGCGAAGTCTGGGTTTCATTCTGTCACGCTCCTTTCTTTGCATCAAATCGGGGATAGTATAACAGATTTGATTACAAATTGCAACTGTTTGGGCGAAACAACCAAACAGCAGCATATTTTATTGGTAGGAATTTACGTCGATCAGGGCCGTAATGCCCTTGTTCCTGCGGTCCCTGGAGAACTCTGCAAGGACATAGGAGAGTAAGCGGCGGATAGCCGCGGAATTTTTGCAGACCAGCGTCAGCTGATAGCGATAGGAATAATTGACGCGGGCGACGCTGGCCGGTGCCGGACCGAGCAGCTGCGCGGGTGCGCGGCAGTACGGCTCCTTCTGGAGATTGGCGGCCAGCGCGTCGCGCAGGCGGACGCTGGCCTCGATCAGTCCGCGCTCCTCCAGTCCTGCGACCGTGATGGTGAACAGATCAGAGAACGGCGGGCAGCTGCGCAGCTGCCGCATCTGCAGCTCCAGCTCGTAAAATGCGTCGTAATCCTGCTTGGCCGCAAGCCGCAGCACAGGATGCTCCGGCGTCATGGTCTGGATCATGGCGCAGCCCGCGTCCGCACCCCGTCCGGAACGGCCCACGACCTGCGTGATAAGCGAAAACGTCGTCTCGGCGGCGCGGAAGTTGTCGATATACAGGCTCATGTCCGCGTCGATGACGCCGACAAGCGTAACGGACGGGAAATCAAGGCCCTTGGCGACCATCTGCGTGCCGAGCAGAATGGGGATCTGCTGTTCGCGGAATTGTTTCAGCATCGCCTCATGTCCGCCTGCGGCGGGCACGGTATCGGCGTCCATGCGCAGGACCTCCGTGTCGGGGAACAGCGCCTTCAGCTCCTGCTCGACCTTCTGCGTGCCGCTGCCGATGGCCTTCATCGCCCCGCCGCATTTTTCGCAGCGTGCGTGCGCAGGCATAACATAGCCGCAGTAGTGGCACATCAGACGGCGGCCGGAGGAGTGGTACGTCAGATGGACGCTGCACCGCGGGCACTGCGGCACGTCACCGCAGTCCATGCAGACCAGATACCGGCTGTTGCCGCGCCGGTTCAGAAACAGGATGGACTGCTTTTTATCCAGGATCGCGTCACGGATGCCCTCTTCCAGTTCGCGGCTTAAATCCAGATCATTGCCCGCGCGAAGCTCCTGCTTCATGTCGATGATGCGCGCGTCGGGCAGCGCGCGGCCATTGTAGCGGGTTTTGAGCGTATAGAGGCTGTAAACGCCTGTTTTGGCTAGATACATCGTCTCAATGGACGGCGTTGCCGAGCCGAAGAGCACAAGCGCGCGCTCCTTCGCGCCGCGATAGAGCGCGATCTCCCGCGCGTGATAGCGCGGGGCGTTTTCGGATTTATAGGTATGCTCCTGCTCCTCGTCGAGGATCAGCAGGCCGGGATTTTGAAGCGGTGCGAAGACCGCCGAGCGCGTGCCGACCACGACGCGGGCTTCGCCGCGCGCGATGCGCCGCCATTCGTCATAGCGTTCGCCCACGCGCAGGCTCGAGTGGAGCACCGCGACGGTTTTTCCGAAGTGCGCGGTCATTTTATGCAGCAGCTGCGGCGTCAGTGCGATCTCCGGCACGAGCAGCATGGCGGAACGGCCCGCGTCCAGCGCACTTCGGATCAGCGCGAGATATACAGAGGTCTTGCCGCTGCCCGTCACGCCGTAGAGAAGCGCCGCGCCGGGCTTTTCCTGCGTCATCTGCCGGTTCAGACCGTCGAAGGCGATCTGCTGCTCCGCGTTCAGCGTCAGCGGCCCGGCGGGAGGGACGTCCTCGCGCTTCGGGCTGCGCAGCTGCTCCTGCTCATATGTCTCGATCAAGCCGAGCTTTGCGAGGCGGGAGACGGTCTGCATACTGGCGCCGGTCAGCTCACATAATTCGCGGCAGGGGCCTGCGCCGACGGTGCACAGCAGGCGCAGCAGCGCCGCCTGCAGGGGGGCGGAGAACTGCTTTTTTGCGGCAAACTGCTCCGCTTCCTCCGCGCTGACAGCAAGTGCGGCGACCTTGATGGTCTTCTCGCTGGCCTTCTGCGTGAGCGAAGCGTCTGCGCGCAGCAGCCGACGCTTGCGCAGCGCCTGCACAGCGGCGTCGAACGCCTGCGGCGATTCAAACTGCTGCCGGAGCGTCCGCTCCGGCGCGCTGCCGCCGAGATCGGTCAGCAGCTGCACGAGCCTTGCCGCGCCGGAATTCGCCATGCCGGGCGGCAGCTTGTCCTGCGCGCCGGATACAAGCATCAGCGTCCGCTTTTCATCGAACCATAACCCGGCGGGAAGGATGGCCTTGACCGCGTCATAAAACGTGCAGAAATAGCGCTCCTTCATAAACGCGGCAAGGCGGAGCTGTCCGCCGGTAAGGATCGACGCGTCGTCCAGCATCCGCTCGACGGCCTTCAGTCCGGCAGCGTCGCCCTCCTGCACGGATAAAACGACGCCCTCCGTCCGCCGGTTGCCGTGCCCGAACGGCACAAGCACCCGCATCCCGGCTGCCAGCGGCATATCCTCCGGCACACGGTAGGAATAGGGCCTGTCAATGGCATAAACCGCCGCCGCAACAGCCAGCTGTGCAACTCTGGACATGACCTGTTCCTCCTTTGTCTGGTGAAAGTTTGGACGCGCTTATGTCTCCGACGGCCCTGTCTTTTCTCTTGCAAGAGAAAAGACAGGGGAGAAAAGAGTGCTTGGACGCGTTTGGTGCATCCTGCGCGTGCAGTTTAGGGTGTATCTGAAAACTCCCAATGTGACTGGCAGCGAGAAATTTTTGCGCTGAGCAAGACATTTTTTCGCAGGAATACTGACGTATTTCAAGGAAAAATGGTGCAGCGCAGCGTGAAAAGGTCCGCTGTCCGGGTGCGTTGGGAGTTTTCAGATACACCCTAGGCAAGCACTTGTTTTACAGTCTCTGCGAACACACATACTCACCTTACGGGCGCTTTGGTACGCGCCGCCTGTTACGGGACAACAGATTTGCAAGCAGTTGCCTTTGAATGGCTGCTATAAATCAGATTTGCGCTCAAAATTTGCAGGGAAGTACGGATTCGCCGCAAATTTTCGAAAAAATAAGCTGATTCCGGCATTCAAAAGACCCGGCGCAGGCCAGCTGCCTGCGCCGGGATGGGTGCTCAGTGTCTGTATTTATCGTCAAGCTCGGCCTTGAGCTGGCCGGCAGCGACCTCGCGGATGGCGAGCGTGACAGGCTTTTCCTCAAGCGGCTCGTGCGTGAGCTCGGACTCAATGGACAGCTGACGGGCGCGGTGCGCGACGACGTTGACGAGCAGATAGCGGCTGTCAACATTTTTGAGAAGTTCCGACATGGCGGGGTAAAGCATTAGAGTTCCTCCTTTATGCAATGGATGCGATCCATCATTTTACACTTTTCTGCGGTCATGATCGCAAGCAGCTCCTGTGCCGCGTGCTCGACCGTATCGTTGACGACGAGATAATCGTATTGTCCGGCCTGGCTGTATTCCCATTTTGCCCGGTCCATCCGCTTTTCCATCAGCTCCGGCGAAACATCGCCGCGCGAAGCGAGCCTGCGGCGGATCTCGGCCATCGACGGTGCGGCCATGAAGACCAGAACCGCCTCCGGCAGGCGCTTTTTGATGTTCAGCGCACCGACCACATCCACGTCCATCACGACGTCGGTCCCGGCGGCAAGCGCGGCCTGAATGGGCTTTAGGGGCGTGCCGTAGTAGTTGCCGACGTATTCGGCGTGCTCCAGCAGCTCGCCCGCCGCGATCATCTGTTCAAATTGCTCCCGTGTGACAAAATAATAGCTTTTGCCGTCGATCTCGCCGGGACGCATGGGGCGGGAGGTCGCGGAAACGGAATACTGCACCCGGTCACGCAGCTGCATGACGCGGTTCAGCACGGAATTTTTTCCGACGCCGGAGGGGCCGGAGATCGCAAACAGTTTTCCCTTCATGGCTGCAAATTCGTCTCCTCCGATGATTTTTCTTCCATACGCGCGCAGATCGTCTCGGGCGTGACGGACGAGAGGATCACATGGTCGGTGTCCATGAGCAGAACGGACTTCGTTCTGCGCCCGAACGAGGCGTCGAGCAGCATCCCGCGCTCCCGCGCTTCCTGCACGACGCGCTTGATGGGCGCGGAATCCGGGCTGACGACGGCGAGAATGCGCGCAGCGGCGACGGCGTTGCCGAAGCCAATCGAAATAAGCTTCATGTCTGCCTCCGGTTATTCGATGTTCTGCGTCTGCTCGCGGATCTTTTCCAGCTCCGCCTTGAGGTCGACGACGGTGCGGGCCTGCTCCAGATCGTTGCCCTTGGAGCCGATGGTGTTGGACTCGCGGTTGAATTCCTGCAGCAGGAAATCCAGCTTGCGGCCGATGGGGCCGCCAGCCGTCAGCATCTGGTCAAGCTGATTCAGATGGCTGCGCAGGCGGACCGTTTCTTCGTCTACGGCAATTTTGTCAGCATAGACGGCGGCTTCCTGCAAAATACGGCCCTCGTCGATATTCGTCGCGCCGAGCACCTCCTGCATTTTTTCGGTCAGCCGGGCGCGATACTCCGCAAGTGTGACGGGGCTGCGCGCTTCAACCTTTTCGACAAGAGACAACACTGTTTTCGCGCGGCTGCGAAGGTCGGCCTCCATGGCCGCGCCCTCTTTTTCGCGCATGGCGTTGAATTTGGCAAGCGCCTCCTTGACGACGGACAGGATATCGTCTGTCAGCTTCTGCTCGTCCTCTTCCTGTTTCTCAATCACAAAGACGTCAGGCATGCGGGACAGGGCAGTGACGGAAATGTCGTCTCGGACGCCGTAATCGGAGGCGATGGACTTGAGCGCGGCCAGATACCCTTCCAGAACGGGCTTATTGAGTGCAATCTTGACGCTCGTATCCTCGGTGACATTAACGGTGATGAACATATCCAGCTTGCCGCGGTTCACGTTCGCCTTGACGAGCGACTTGACCGCGTCCTCCGCAAAGCCATAGACGCGCGGGAGCTTGACGTTCAGATCCAGATAGCGGTTGTTGACTGCCCGCAGCTCGACGGTGATCTCACGTCCGTCGATGATTTTTTCCGCGCGGCCATAGCCGGTCATACTTCTAATCACGTTGTTTCCTCCATTTTCCTCAGGGCTGTTCGTCCGGCTCATCCGCTGCGGCAAGCGTTGCGGCGATGGAATACTGTCCGATGGCTCCGGCAGAGTCAAAGCCGTCAACATAGACCGTGACCGGAACCTGGTACGTTCCCTCCTGCGTATAGCCGCTCATGTCGGCGACGATGCGGATGCTGGTCGCGGAGATCCGCGACGCGTCAGCCGCAGCGGCGCGGATGGTGACCTGCACCTGCTGGGACAGGCTCGTAGCCTTGAATTTTTCCTCGTCAACGCCGACAAATACAATGTTTGTCGTGCGGAGCGTCTTGATCTGCTTGCCCTTGATGGTGATCCGGACGGAGACCGTCTCCTCGCCGGAGACGTTCTTGGCCTCGTTCGGGATCAGAATGGCGCGTTCGACCGTTTCGTCGTTGCTCGGCAGCGTGGACAGATCGATGGGCTCAAGTTGGATTGAGTTGAGACCGTCGAGCACGGTGGAATCGCCGGAGAGCGTGATGGCCTTGGGCTCGTAGTCCCAATCCAGATCGGAAAGCTTCGCGCCGCCGCCCTCGGTGAACTGCACCTCGATGGGCACGACCTTATATTTGACGATCTTCATCGTGACCTCGATCGCGTCGGCGCTGAGCGTCAGCTGCGTCGGGTCGACCTGCGCGCCGTCCTTGTCCAGCAGCACGACGGGGACGGATTCGGTGATGGTCTTGTCCACATTGCTGCGCTCGATGGTGATCTGGACGTGGTCGACGGTGTTGACGACCGACTCCGGCCCCTCGATGGTGATGGAATCAAAATCAAAGCTGGTGCTGTCGAGCATATAGCCCTCGGCGATCTTGACGCTGGAGAAATCGCCCCGCACCTCGACGGACTTGCGGATCTGCCGCTCGACGGTGAAGGTGATATTGGCAGGGGATTTATCCATCTTTGTGATGGACGAGGCGGACACGGCGCTGGGGAGCGTGATGTCGTAGGACATGGTGTAGTCCTTCGTGCTGCGCACTTTGGACACGTCGATCACGGCCTTCAGCTCGTCCTTATGCTGGTCGAGCGTCTTGAGATCAGCGTTTTTGCCGTAAAAATGCACGGAGACGAACTCCTGATAGTCGCCGGTGATGACAAGCCCGTGATCCTCGCGCAGAACCTCCGCGCCGGAGAATGTCACAGGAATATTGCCGATGGTCAGATCGACGTCCGGGTTCACGACGGTCATGACGTAGACCCACAGGCACATGGCCGCAAGGACGGAGACGATCAGGGAGAAGAGCTTACTTTTCATTTGGAACCGTCCTTCCTGCTGAAGCATCCGGCGAGCCGTTTGAGCAGCGTCTTCTTCTCAGCCTCGTCTGCGAGCAGCTCATTGGACAGCAGCCGCTGCAGCGTCTGGGGGGCCAGATGGCGCTTGAGCATCCCGCCGATGGCGACGGAGATCGTGCCGTTTTCCTCCGAGACGATCACGACGACCGCGTCGGAAACCTCGCTCGTGCCAACGCCTGCGCGGTGGCGCGTGCCGAGGTCGCTCGGCAGGTGCGGATTGTCGCTCAGCGGCATGACGCAGCCCGCCGCAGCCACACGGCCACCGCGGACAATGACCGCGCCGTCGTGCAGGGGCGAGTTTTTAAAGAAGAGATTGCGCAGCAGCTGCTCGGACAGCTGCGCGTCGACGATGGTGCCGGTCTTGAAATACTCGTCGAGCGGCGTTTCGCGCTCGAAAATCAGCAGGACGCCGACACGCTCACGCGACATGATCTCGCAGGCCTGCACTGTGGCGGAGATGGCGCTCTGCTCGGTGGTCGCACCCGATTCGGACGAGAGCAGATGGAAATGCAGCTGCGCGCCGACACGCTCAAGCGCGCGGCGAAGCTCCGGCTGGAACACGATGATGAGCGCGATCGCGCCGACCTCAAGGATCTTGTTGAGCAGCCAGTTTAATGTATAGAGATTCAGCACGTCCGTCAGCAGCGTGATGGCCAGCAGCAGCAAGATCGCGCGGGCCACGCGCGCTGCGCTCGTCGAGCGGATCAGACGCAGGAGCGAATAGAAGATTATCGAAACGACCAGGATATCGACAATATCTGAAATCCCGATAGAAGGGACTTGATACAGAAGATTCTGGAAGAATTCACGGATCATAGCCATACAGTCATTCTCCCACTGATACTTATAGATGATTTGAATTATACTCCAAATTCTCCCCCCGCGCAAGCCCATGCAGCAAGAAAGTTTTTGGGAACGGCCTGTCCGAGTGAGAACGGACAGAAACGTGGGCCGCGGGTTTTCGTCATATCCCCGGAAGAATAAAAAATTTGTATAATTTCAACGCACAATTTTCACCTTTTTGTGGACAATTTTCATGCCTGTTCCACCGCAGGCCTGCTACAATGGAGACTGTAAGGAAGGAGTGCCGCCGAAGCGGCACGGGAGCGCAGCCTCCCGCCCGGCTCCAGGATGGGAGCAGGCTCCGCCCGGCGCGAAGCGAGTTTGCGCGCTGCAAGAGCAAAACGTTTCGTTTTCCACAAGCAGGAAAACACGCCGCAGGAGAAAGGGGAATGTGAAAGAAACATGGCCGAAACGATTCTCAGAATGACCGGTATCCAGAAATACTTCCCGGGCGTCCACGCGCTGGACAACGCGCAGCTGGAGGTCCGCGAGGGCGAGGTCATGGCGCTGGTCGGCGAAAACGGCGCCGGCAAGTCGACGCTTATGAAGGTGCTGACCGGCATCTACCCGAGCGACGGCGGAACGATCGAATTCTTTGGAAAGCATGTCGAGATCCACGGCCCGCGCGACGCGCAGGCGCTCGGCATCTGCATCGTCCATCAGGAGCTGAACCTCATGCAGCACCTGACCGTGGCGGAAAACATCTATATCGGCCGCGAGCCCATGAAGGGCCCGTTCGTCGACAAGGCAAAGCAGAACGCCATGACGCAGGAGCTGTTCGACAAGCTGCATCTGGAGCTTGACCCGAAGGCCGTCGTCAAGACGCTGTCAGTCGCGAAGCAGCAGATGGTCGAGATCACAAAGGCGCTGTCCCATGAGAACACAAGACTGCTCATCCTTGACGAGCCTTCCGCCGTCCTGACCGACACGGAGATCGATGACCTGTTCGTCTTCATCCGGCAGCTCAAGAAGACCGGCGTCGGCATCATCTATATCTCGCACCGCATGGATGAGCTCAAGCGCATCACCGACCGCATCACCGTCATGCGCGACGGCCAGTATGTCGCCACGCTCGACACCCCCACGGCGGAAATCTCCGAAGTCATCCGGCTTATGGTCGGCCGCACGATCTATGAGGAGCCGAAAACAAAATCCATGTGTCCGCCCGACGCGCCCGTCGTGCTTGAGGCCGAGCATCTGAACTCTCTCGATGTGAAGGACGTTTCCTTTAAGCTCCGCAAGGGCGAGATCCTTGGCTTCGCCGGTCTGGTCGGCGCGGGACGTACCGAGACGATGCGCCTGATCTGCGGCGCGGATCCGATGGATTCCGGTACGATCCGGATAAACGGCAAGGACGTGAAGATCCGCAGCCCGAAGGACGCCGTCCGCTACGGCATCGGCTATCTCTCCGAGGATCGCAAGCGCTACGGCCTGTGCCTGAACCTGTCCGTTGCGGACAACACCGTTCTGCCGAGCCTGGAGCAGATCTTCAAGGGCCCGTTTGTTCATGACAAAAAGGCGCAGCGGCTTGCGCAGGAGCACGCCGAACAGATCCGCACGAAAACGCCGTCTGTCCGCGCCCGCGTCGGCAGCCTCTCCGGCGGCAACCAGCAGAAGGTCGTCATTTCCAAATGGATCCTGCGCGACTGCGACGTGCTGATCTTCGACGAACCGACGCGCGGCATCGACGTCGGTGCGAAGAGCGAAATTTACAAGCTCATGACGCAGCTGGCAGAGGAAGGCAAGTCCATCATCATGATCTCCTCCGATATGCCGGAGCTGCTCCGCCTGTCCGACCGCGTGATCGTCATGTGCGAGGGGCACGTCACCGGTGAACTCGATATCTCCGAGGCCACGCAGGAAACCATCATGACATATGCAACCAAGAGAGAAGTGGGGTAATCATTATGGAAAACGTAGGTAAGAAAAAGCTGGATATGCAGAAGCTGCTCGCGCCTGCTGCGCTGGTCATTCTGTATATCGTGTTTTCAATCTTCGGCAATAACTTCCTGACGCTCGATACGGTCAAGAATATTCTCGAATCCAGCTATTATATCGGCTTTATGGCCTTCGGCGTGACGTTCATCATCATCACCGGCGGCATCGACCTGTCGCTCGGCACGGTCATGATGTGCGCGGCGCTGTTGGGCGGCTACGCGTTCAAGCAGGGCTGGCCGCTGATCCTCGCGATCGTGCTGACGCTGTTTGTGGGCATCGCGTTCGGCTTTGCCAACGGCGTTCTGATCGCCAAGCTCAAGCTGCCCCCCTTCATCGCGACCCTTGGCACGCAGATGATGGCCGCCGGCCTCGGCTCCATCATCACCAAGGTGCAGTCCCAGACCTGGCCCACCGCCACCGCCGAAGTCGGCGGCTGGTTCAAGAAGGTCTTCATCCGTGCGGAGCTGTTCGGCGTCAGGGGCTTCCCGGTCGGCGCGTTCTGGCTGCTCGGCTTCTTCATCATCGCGGCGCTGATCCTGCATAAGACCAAGTTCGGCCGCTATGTCTATGCCATCGGCTCCAACGAAGAGGCGACCCGCCTGTCCGGCATCAAGGTCGACAACTGGAAGGTCGCGGTCTATACGCTCTCCGGCTTCTTCATCGGCATGTGCGCCCTGTTCTATGCCGCTGCCTACACCACCATCACTCCGGGCACCGGCGCAGGCCAGGAAATGAACGGCATCACCGGCGTTATCATCGGCGGCACGTCCATGTCCGGCGGCTCCGGCACGATGGTCGGCACGCTCATCGGCGTGTTCATCATGTCCGTCCTCAAGACCGGCCTTGCCAACTGCGGCCTGCAGGCCCCGTGGCAGACGTTCCTGACCGGCGCAGTCGTCATCGGCGCTGTCCTGCTCGATATCGCGAGAACGAAGGCTGCCAACCGCGTCAAGAAGGGTTAAGTCCCATATTCATCATGTATTGAGCACGGAACCCGTGTTTGATAAAATAATTTAGGAGGAATCACCAAATGAAAAAACTGATCGCTCTGCTTCTGGCACTGGTCATGGTTCTCGCTCTGGCTGCCTGCGCGGCCAAGACGGAACCGGCCAAGACCGAAACCACCGACACCAAAACCGAACAGACCACAACTGAAGAAACCAAGACCGAGGATCCGGCTCCCGCTGAGGAGACCACCGGCGAAAAGATGTACATCCCCGTTATGGCGAAGGGCTTCCAGCATCAGTTCTGGCAGGCAGTCGCCAAGGGCTCCGAGGATGCTGCCAAGGATCTCGGCGTAGAGATCTACTTCGACGGCCCCGCTTCCGAGACTGAGATCGACGCACAGGTCAACATGGTCAAGACCGAGCTCGCCAAGAACCCCAAGGCCATGGCTCTGGCTGCCCTGTCCACCGACGCTGTCACCGAAATTTTGGAAGAATGCGCAGAGAAGAACATCCCCGTCATCGGCTTTGACTCCGGCGTTCCCGGCGACACCACCGGTGCTGTCAAGGCGACCGCCTGCACCAACAACGAAAACGCTGCCGCCATCGCTGCCGACAAGTTCAATGAGAACGAGACGGTTGTCGAGGCCATGAAGAACGCGACCTCCGACAACCCCGTCATCATCGGCTGCCTGTCTCAGGACGCTGTCTCCGCTTCCGTCACCGGCCGTACCACTGGCTTCGTCAATGAGATGGCCAAGATCGCCGAGACCTATCAGCCCGGCAAGGTCTCCATCGAAGGCCACGCCAAGTGGGAAAAGAAGGTCGACGCTCCCGCCATCATCATTGAGGTCGCCATCTCCGCTACCACCGAGGCTACCGCGGTCCAGACCGCTGCCAACTCCCTGCTCGGCATGAATCCCGTTGCGATCTTCTGCTCCAACGAAGGCGCTGTCACCGGCTTCCTGGCTGCTGTCTCCGACGGCGAGGATCTCGCTGAGGGCGGCAAGTACGCGGGCCTGGTCGTCGCCGGCTTCGACGCAGGCGCGGCTCAGAAGAACGCGGTCCGTCAGGGCTGGTTCTACGGCTCCGTCACCCAGGATCCGTACCAGATCGGCTACCAGGCTGTTGCTCTGGCCGTCGCGGCTGCCAACGGCGAAGCTGTTGAAGACGTCGACACCGGCGCTCAGTGGTATGACGCTTCCAACATCGACGACGAAAAGATCGCCCTGCTGGTTTACGATTGATCCGCAGCGCAAAGCTCCGTCATTCCCCGAATACAAACCGTGCCGCCCGTAAGGGCGGCACGGCCCGTTTTTGCCTCTGTACAACCGCGGCGGCGTCTGTTATAATGTAAAAAATTATGACAGGATAAAGGTGACACGCATGAAATTTCTGATCGATCTGATCTCCGAGCAGCTGGCGGGCGCGTTTGAGCGGGCCGGATTCGACGCGGCCTACGGCAAGGCGACGCTTTCCAACCGCCCCGACCTCTGCGAGTACCAGTGCAACGGCGCGCTGGCTGCCGCGAAGCAGTACCACAAGGCCCCTATCCAGATCGCAAACGCGGTTCTGGACGCGCTGGGCGAAAATGAGATGTTTTCCAGCGCCGAAGCTGTCATGCCCGGCTTTTTGAATCTGAAAATCTCCGAGGGGTATCTTGCCTCCTATCTGCGCGAAATGGCGCAGGCCCCGCACTACGGCGCGCAGGACGATCCCGCCGCCTGCACCATCGTGCTGGACTACGGCGGGCCGAACGTGGCTAAGCCCCTGCATGTCGGCCATCTGCGCAGCGCCATCATCGGCGAATCGCTCAAGCGCATTTACCGGTTCTTCGGCAATCATGTGATCGGCGATATCCATCTGGGCGACTGGGGATTGCAGATGGGCCTGATCATGGCGCAGCTGCAGGATGAAAAGCCGGGCCTTCCGTACTTTGACCCGGACTACACCGGCGAATACCCCGCCGAAGCGCCGTTCACGATCTCCGAGCTTGAACGCATTTATCCTGCCGCCAGCGCCCGCAGCAAGGAGGACGAAGCCTTCGCCGCCCGCGCGCATGAGGAGACCTTCCGCCTCCAGCACGGCGAACGCGGCGAGCGCGCACTCTGGCAGCACATCCTGCGCGTGTCCGTTGAAGACCTCAAGCGCAACTATGACAATCTCGGCGTGAGCTTTGATGTGTGGCTCGGCGAGAGCGACGCGCAGAAGTATATCCCGCAGATGCTCGAAACCGTCAAGGCAAAGGGGCTTTGCGTGGAATCCGAGGGCGCGCTGGTCGTGCCGGTGCAGGAGGAGACGGACGCGAAGGAGGTCCCGCCCTGCATTCTCGTCAAATCTGACGGCGCGACGCTCTACGCCACGACCGACCTTGCCACCATCGTCCAGCGTGAGCAGGATTATCACCCGCAGAAATATATGTACCTGACCGACAAGCGGCAGAACCTGCACTTTGAGCAGGTCTTCCGCGTGGCGAAAAAGGCCGGGCTTGTCAGCGCGGGCACGCAGCTCGGCCACATCGGCTTCGGCACGATGAACGGCAAGGACGGCAAGCCCTTCAAGACCCGTGCGGGCGGCGTCATGCGTCTGGAAACGCTCATTGCGGACGTGACGGATTACGTGACCAGCAAGATCAAAGAGAACCAGACCGTATCCGACGAGGAGCTTCCGCAGACGGCCAAATGCATCGCGATGGCGGCGCTCAAATACGGCGACCTCAGCAATCTGCCGACGAAGGATTATGTGTTCGACCTCGACCGCTTCTCGTCGTTCGAGGGCAACACCGGCCCGTATATTCTGTATACCATCGTGCGTATCAAGTCCATTCTGGCGAAATACGGAAAGCCTGTTTCGGGCGCACAGCTCCTGCCGCCTGAGAGTGCGGAGCAGAAGCAGCTCATGCTCGTGCTCAGCCGTATGTCGGACGCGCTCTGGACGGCCTACCGCGATTCCGCGCCGAACGCCGTCTGCGCGTATATCTACGAGCTTGCGACAGCCGCGAACAAGTTCTATCACGATGTCAAGATCCTCACAGAGCCGGACGAGCGCAGGCAGGCCAGCTACGCCGCGCTTATCGACCTGACCCGCGGCGTTCTGGAGACGTGCATCGACCTGCTCGGCTTCTCCGCACCGGAAAGAATGTAAGAAACCAAAACCAACGCCCCGCGTTCCATCCGGATCGCGGGGCATTTGTACGTTTCAGTGCGTTTGCGCTGCTGAAATCAGACGCTGCAGATTTTTACCGTTTTCCCGGACGGTCTGCGCATACCAGCGCGCGCTGTCCTTCAAAATCCGTTTTTGCGTCGGATAGTCGACATAGATCAGGCCAAAGCGCTCGGCATAGCCGCTGTGCCACTCAAAATTGTCGGTCAGCGACCAGTGGAAAAAGCCGCGGATGTCTGCCCGTTCACATCCTCTGTAAAGCGCAAGTAAATAGCGGTGCAGAAAATCAATCCGATCCGCGTCGTGGACCTGCCCGTCCAGGAATATGTGGTCGTTGCAGCTCAGTCCGCACTCCGTCACATAGAGCGGCAGCCGGTAGCGTTCATAGAGGAACGCATAGCCGTACTCCATAATTTCCGGCGTGATGGGCCACTTGAGCGCCGTGCAGGCAAAGCCCTGCGGCCGCGGCAGATAAACCGGCGCGCCATCCGGCCCGGCGGCGATCTCGCTGCCGTTGTACGAATTGACGCCGATGAAATCCGGGACAGCGTGCATCGTGTCCCATTCCTCCGGCGTAACTTCGCTTAAAAGTTTGCGAAGCGCTCCCGCCTCTGGTTCAGCGCGGCCAAGGCACACGGCGTCTAAAACGATCGCGTGCGTAAACATCCAGTCGGAATCCGTCAGGCGGAAGGTCTCCTGCCGCGCGGCGTCCTCGTCGGCGGGGCTGTGCGGATAGCAGAGCTTGCCGGTGGAGGCAATGCCAATCAAAGCTTCCGGCGCGGCTTTCCGGATGGCCCGGAAGGAAAGTCCGTGCGCCAGCATGAGGTTTTTCCAGCACGAAACGAGTTCCGGAAGTGAAAGCCGCTTCCCCGGTGCGTGAATACCGTCCGCGTATCCAAGCTTGAGCACGATCTGCGGCTCGTTGAGCGTGATAAAGTGGGAAACGCGGCCCTCGAAATGCGCTGCCATCATGGCTGCAAAGCGGGAAAAGGCCGCCGCTGTCTCAGAATTCTGCCAGCCGTCCTTTTCCTCCAGCGCCTGCGGCAGCTCCCAGTGATAGAGCGTCATCCATGGCGTAACGCCGTTTGCAAGACAGCAGTCCACGACACGGTCATAGTACCGGAGCCCCGACTCGTTCCAATGGCCGTCGCCGTTCGGGTCGATCCGCGCCCAGCTTGTCGAAAACCGGTAAGCGGATAAGCCGAGCGAGGCTAAAAGCCCAATGTCCTCTGCAAAGCGGTGGTAGCCGTCGCAGGCAACCGAACCGTCCTCACCGTTGGCAATTGCGCCGGGCTGGCGGCAGAATGCGTCCCAGATGCTATCCCCGCTGCCGTCCGCTCGCGGGAAGCCCTCGGTCTGATAGGCGCTTGACGCCGCGCCCCAGACGAAATCCTCTCGAAACGCCATCTCAGCCTCCCAGAACCACGCGTACCGAAACAACACTGCCTGGCGCAGCCGGCGCGATCAGATTCCCATCCTGCCGTACACCGTTCACATAGAGCTCCTGCACGCCATGCTCCGCGCCGCCCGGATTCTCGACCGTGATGCAATACTGTGCGCCGCGGAAGCGTCGGGTCAGCGTCAGGCGTGCCCATTCCGGCGGGATGCACGGGTCGATGCGAAGACCGTCCAGCTCCGGCTGTACGCCGAGAATAGCCTGCGAAATGGACACGAACGTCCATGCCGCCGTGCCGGTCAGCCAGCTGTTTTTGGCCTCGCCGAAGGTCGGCGCATCCTTGCCCGCGACCATCTGGCTGTAGATATAGGGCTCTGTGCGGTGAACCTCGCTGACGGATTCCAGATAGGCGGGGCAGATCTTCCGGTAAGTCTCAAACGCGCGTGCGCCGTGCCCCAGAACAGCTTCCGCGCAGGTGATCCATGGGTTGTTGTGGCAGAAAATACCTGCGTTTTCCTTGTATCCGGGCGGATACGAGCTGATCTCGCCGAGATTCAGATAATAGCTTGTGTAGGCCGGCTGCAGCAGCACAATGCCGAATTCGCTGTCGAGCCGGTCCTTGACGCTCTGGAGCGCTTTTTCGGCTTCGCCTGTTTCCCTGCCGATCCCGGCCATGACACACATTCCTTGCGGCTCGATGAAGATCTGCCCCTCGGCGCAGTCCTTACTGCCGACGGGCGCGCCGAACGCGTCGTAGGCTCTGCGGAACCATGCGCCGTCCCAGCCCGCTTCCAGCACGGCCATTTCCATCTCTGCAACTGCGGTCTCAGCCGCCGCAGCTTCTGCGTTCAGCGCCAGATGGCGAAGAATATCGGCGTAGGCCCTGCCGTATTTGACGAACATCCCGGCGATGAACACAGACTCCGCGACCGGGCCTTCGCTGGGGCCGGTGATCTGGAAGCTTTCGCCGGGGTGGGCAGAGAAGCAGTTGAGATTCAGGCAGTCGTTCCAGTCGGCGCGGCCGATAAGGGGAAGCTTGTGCGGCCCGAGATGCGTGCAGGTGAACCGGAAGCTGCGGCGCAGATGCTCCATGAGCGGCGCGGCGTTGTCCGGGTCACAGTCAAACGTGACGCTTTCCTCTAAGATCGACCAGTCGCCTGTTTCGCGCAAGTAAGCGTCCACGCCTGCGATCAGCCACAGCGGGTCGTCGTTGAACCCGCTGCCGACTGCAAGATTTCCCTTCTTCGTGAGCGGTTGATACTGATGATAGGCGCTGCCGTCCGCAAACTGCGTGGCGGCGATGTCCAGAATACGCTCCCGCGCCCGTTCCGGAATGATGTGTACAAATCCGAGCAGGTCCTGACACGAATCGCGGAAGCCCATGCCGCGCCCCATGCCGCTTTCAAAGTAGCTGGCCGAGCGGCTCATGTTGAACGTGACCATGCACTGATACTGGTTCCAGATGTTGACCATCCGGTCGACCTTCTCGTCGCCGGTCTCGGCGTGGTAGTTGGAGAGCAGCGTGTCCCAGTATCCGCGCAGCGCATCCGCTGCAGCGTCAAACTGTGCCGCTGTGCGGTACGTTTCGATCATGGTATGTGCGCGCGTCTTGTTGATCACGCCGGGTGCGGAGAATTTTTCGCCCTCCGGGTTTTCTACGTAGCCAAGACCAAAGAAAAGCTCCTGCGACTCGCCGGGGCACAGCTCCAGATGGAACTGCATTGCGCCGACCGGCGCCCAGCCGTGCGCGATGGAACCGGTGCAGCACCCGGCGGCGACAGCCTCCGGCAGGGCGGGGGAGCCGTAGGGGCCAATGAAGGCGTCCCGTGCGGTGTCAAAGCCGTCATACGGACGGTTTGCCCAGAGCACGGCATAGTGGTTCCGCCGCTCGCGGTATTCGGATTTGTGATAAATGGCCTCCGGTTCCAGCTCAACCTCGCCGATCGAGAAGTTCCGCTGGAAGTTGGAGCTGTCGTCCATCGCGTCCCAGAGGCAGAATTCCACATACGGGAACACATCGAGCGTTTTTTTTATGTCTGTCTCATTTTTCAGGCACAGCCGGATCAGCAGGCAGTTTTCACCCTGCGGAACCAGCAGCGTCTGCGCGGCCGAAACGCCGTTCTTCTGCCCCTCGATCACGCTGTAGCCGAGACCGTGGCGGCAGGTATAGCGGTCCAACTCCGTTTTCGTGGGCTGCCAGCCGGGATTCCAGACAGTCTTGCCGTCTTTGATATAAATATGAAACCCCTCCTGGTCGACCGGGCAGTTATTATAGCGGTAGCGGGTCAGACGGCGCAGCCGCGCGTCGCGATAGAAGCAGTAGCCGCCTGCCGTGTTGGACAGGAGCGTGAAAAAATCCTCGCTGCCGAGATAGTTGATCCACGGAAGCGGTGTGCGCGGGTCGGTGATCACATATTCCCGCTGCTGATCGTCAAAATGGCCGAATTGCATCTGGAACTCCTTCCTATGCCGGCAGGCTGATGCGTACCGACAGAATTCGAAATCGTTTGAGTTGTCAATATAACGGATATGCACCATTACAATAGCGGCTTTTTGCGCAAAATGCAAGACATATTTTGCAATTCTTTCTGAAAAACATGATTTTCAGGAAGGGAAGAGAGGTACAGAGCAAGTTTCGGAGAAGTTAAGCTGTCAAATTTGCTAAATTTACGTGAACAAATTGAGCAGAACAGCCAAACTTTGTTTTAAACACTAAAAAATCAAAAATTACCCTTGCAATTTTGTGCAGAATCAGCTATTTTGAAGCTACGAAAACGATTAAGAAACTCGCGGACAGAATGGAGGCAGACCGGCATGGTTTCTATGAAGGATATTGCAAAGGCCTGCGGCGTTTCGGTCGCGACCGTCAGCAAAGCCCTCTCCGGACAGCCGGATATCGGAGAACAGACGCGCGAGCTGATCTGCAGGACTGCCGACTCCCTCGGCTACATGACAAACTCCGCCGCCCGTGCACTCAAAACGAACCGCACCTATAATATCGGCGTTCTGTTCGTTGATGAGCGCAGAAGCGGCCTTGCGCATGAATATTTCTCCGCCGTGCTCGAAAGTCTCAAGGTCGAGGCCGAGGCCAACGGCTATGACATTACCTTCATCAACCGCAACGTCGGCAAAAAGGCGACGACCTACCTGCAGCACTGCCAGTACCGAGGCGTCGACGGCGTGGTGATCGCCTGCGTCGATTTCAACGATCCGCAGGTGCTGGAGCTGGTCAATTCCCGCCTTCCGGTCGTGACCATCGATCACGTCTTCAATAACCGCGCCGCCGTCGTTTCCGACAATGTGCGCGGCATGGAGGAGCTGGTCCGCTATGTCTATGCGAAGGGCCACCGCCGCATCGCGTTTATCCACGGTGAACGCACTACCGTCACGGAAAACCGCCTGACGGGATTCTATCGCGCCTGCGACGCGCTGGGACTGGAGATCCCGGAGGAGTACGTCCGCGAGGGCGTGTACCATGACCCCGACCGCTGCGCGGAGCTGACGCGTGAACTGCTTCAGCTGCCGGAGCCGCCGACCTGCATCCTGATGCCGGACGACTTTTCCAGCATCGGCGGCGGCAACGCCATCCGCCGCATGGGCCTTCGTTTTCCCGAAGACGTCAGCGCGGCGGGCTATGACGGCATCCAGCTTGCAAGCGTTACGAATCCGGCGATGACCACCTATCGTCAGGATACGGCCGCGCTTGGCAAGACCGCTGCCGCGAAGCTCATCGAACTCATCGAAAAGCCGCGTACCGCGCTGGTCGATCGGATCCTCATTCCGGGCAAGCTGGTAGAGGGAGGCTCTGTCCGTGCGATTTAAGTATGGTGCTTTCTGCCGTGAGGCAGTGCACATAGATCAAACTGTCAACTATTATTTTTTACAGGAGGAATTCAAATGAAAAAGTATCTTGCGCTGCTTCTTGCAGTTCTGATGCTCGCAGCTGTGTTTACAGGCTGCGCCAGCAAGGAAACGACGACCGACACGCCCGCCGCTTCCACGGATACGGCTGAGCCTGCCAAGACCGACGAAAACACCGCCGCCGAAGAGACACCCGCCGCGGAACCCGCTTCCGAGGAAGGCAAGGTCTTCAACATCTACGCCTGGAACGAAGAGTTCAAGGGCTTCTTTGAGAAGTACTACACCGTTCCCGAAGGCGTGACCGTCAACTGGATCATCACTCCGAGCGCGGACGGCGCCTATCAGGACAAGCTCGACGAGGCTCTTCTCAATCAGGAGAACGCTTCCGCCGACGACAAGGTCGACCTGTTCCTCGCTGAGGCCGACTACATCCAGAAGTATACCGAGTCTCCCGTCACGCAGGACGTCACCGCCCTCGGCGTGACCGATTTCTCCAGCACCTATGCATATACCGTGCAGGCTGCGTCTGATGCTTCCGGCGTCGTTAAGGGCGTATCCTTCCAGTGCTGCCCGGCGGCTCTGATTTACCGCCGCTCCATCGCCAAGGACGTTCTGGGCACCGACGATCCCGCCGAGGTCCAGGAGCTGCTGAACAGCTGGGACAAGTTCAATGCTGTCGCGGCTGACGCCAAGGCCAAGGGCTATCTGATGACCGCCTCCGAGGCCGCTACCTACCGTGTCTTCTCCAACAATGTTTCCGAGCCGTGGGTCGACGCGAACAACAACCTCCAGATCGACCCGGCCATCCAGACCTGGATGCAGCAGGCGAAGGACTTCTCCGACAACGGCTACACGCAGGACTGCGATATCTGGTCCGATGAGTGCACCGCGCAGATGTTCGGCGAGGGCAAGGCCATGTGCTACTTCGGGCCGGCCTGGTACTTCAACTTCTCCATGGGCAACGCACAGGACGCAGACAAGGGCTGCTTCGGCGACTGGGCGATCTGCGAAGGCCCGCAGGCACACTTCTGGGGCGGCACGTGGCTGCTGGCTCCTGCCGGTACGGATAACCCCACCATGGTTGCCGATATCATGAACACCTTCATCAACAATGAAGAGGTCTGCACGAATCTGGTCAAGAACGAGGCGCAGTTCTCCAATAACCAGAAGGTCAACGAGACTGTCGCGCAGGACCCGGCCTACGGCAGCGATTTCCTCGGCGGCCAGAACGACATCGCCCTGTTCTGTGACCTTGCCAAGAACATCAAGTTTGAAAACCACACCATCTATGACCAGCTGCTCAACGAGGGCCTGCAGGCCAACTGGAGAGAGTACTGCAAGGGCACCGTCACCGAGGACGAGGCCATGAGCAACTTCTATAAGTACATCAACGAAAAGTATCCGACCATCGTCACTCCGTAAATCCTACGGCTTCCCGGGGCAGGGCGAACGCCCTGCCCCGGCGCTGATTTCGGGCGCGATTCCGAACCGGCCGCTCCGGCCCGCTGGGAACTACGTCTGAGAATAAGAGGAGGAGATCTGATGCAGACGACAAAAGCACCCAAATTGAAAACCAAACGATCCAAAATCAGCTATGCAAAGTGGGGCTATATTTTTATCGCGCCGTTCTTTCTGGCGTATGTACTGTTTCACTTCGCACCACAGCTGCTGACGATCTACAACAGCTTTTTTGAAAACTACCGGGAGGGTCTGACGCAGGTCGGGCCGAATTTCGTCGGCCTGAAGAACTACATCACGCTCTTTACGCCGGATAAAAACGGAACGATCGACATTTTGAAATATGCGGGAAATACCATTGCACTCTGGGTCGGCGGTGCGATCCCGCAGGTCGTGATCTCCCTGATGCTGGCGTGCTTCTTTACAAGCTACCGTCTGAAGATCAAGGGCCAGCAGTTCTTTAAGACCGTCATTTACATGCCGAACCTCATCATGGCATCGGCGTTTGCGATGCTGTTTTATATGCTGTTCTCCAACGTCGGTCCGATCAACCAGATCCTGACGCAGCTCGGCTGGATCGATATGCCGATCGACTTCTTCAACATCCGCTTCACCGTGCGCGGGCTCATCTGCCTGATGAACTTCCTCATGTGGTTCGGTAACACGACAATTTTGCTCATGGCCGGCATCATGGGCATCGACCAGAGCCTGTTTGAGGCGGCGAATATTGACGGCGCGAGCTCTTTGCAGGTCTTTTTCAAGGTGACGCTGCCGCTCCTGATGCCGATTTTAGTCTACACGGTCATCACGGCGCTCATCGGCGGTCTTCAGATGTTCGATGTGCCGCAGGTGCTGACCAATGGGCTTGGCACACCGAACCGCACCTCGACAACGCTCGTCATGTACCTCAACAATTACCTCAAGACAAGCAAGAACTACGGCATGTCTGGCGCGATTTCCGTCGTGATCTTTATCATCACGGGCCTTCTGAGCCTTGTGGTGTTCAAGTCGCTGACGAAGCAGGAAGAAAACTAAGGAGGCGCTCGCAATGAAGAAGAATTCCACGGACAGCCGCAAAGCCCACGCCATGCTGACCGTCAGCCGCGTGCTGGTCTATGCGCTGCTGATCTTTCTTTCGATTTTGTGCCTGTTCTCATTTTATATGCTGATCGTCAACGCCTCGCGTACCAACGCAGACCTTCAGGGCGGCTTCAAGGCACTGTCACAGGGGCATTTCCTGGAGAATCTCAAAAACGCATGGAATGACAGCTCCATCAACATCCCACGCGGAATGCTCAACAGCTTTATCATCGCAGCCGCGACGGCCATTCTGTCCACCTATTTTTCCGCGCTGACCGCCTACGGCCTGCACGCCTACAATTTTAAGCTCAAGCGCCTCGCATTCCTGTTCATCATGGCCGTCATGATCATTCCCAAGCAGGTCTCCGCCGCGGGCTTTGTCCAGCTGTGCTACAAGCTGAAGCTGACGAACAGCTATCTGCCGCTGATCCTCCCCGGCATCGCGGCGCCGGTCGTGTTCTTCTACATGATCCAGTACATGAAGAGCGTCCTGCCCATGGAGATCGTGGAGGCTGCGCGTGTCGACGGTTCGGGCGAGTTCTTCACCTTCAACCGAATCGTGCTGCCCATGCTGAAGCCTGCCATCTCCGTGCAGCTGATCTTCACGTTCGTCGAGTCCTGGAACAACTACTTCCTGCCCGCTCTGCTGCTCGATAAAGCGGAAATGAAAACCGTCCCCATCATGATCGCGCAGCTGCGCGCGGCGGACTACTCGAAGTTTGACCTCGGCAAGGTGTATATGTTCATCCTCCTTGCCATCCTGCCGGTGCTGCTCGTGTACATCTTCCTCTCGCGCTATATCGTCAAAGGCGTCACCGCCGGCTCCGTCAAAGGATAAAAAACGCATACGGAAAACATTCCTTGATATAAACACTTCGCCGCCTATCGGAACACTTCCGATAGGCGGCAATATGAATATTCTGTTTTTTGCATAGGCCGGAAAAGCGCAGAATCTGCGCCGCTGTAAGCAAAGATTACCACGCCGTCGAACCCGTGTCGGCGGCTTGTGCGGCTTTTGAGGTACAGTCGAGCGCGTACCCGCTAAGCACCAGAAAACCGGACGTTGCGCCGACGTGCGGCACAAAATTCGACCGAAGCCCAGCGTAGCGGGTTCGGTCGAAAGAGGGGATGCAGCGGACTGGACGAGATCTGCCGCTTGCGGCGGGGCGAGGGATATGGAGCTTGCATCGACGAAGCGGCGATATCACGGATGCCTGCGTTCGGGAGCTGCGCGGCTTCGGTGTTGACACCTCCCGCATCGTCACCGGAGACGGCCGCTTTGGCGTCTACTATGTCGAAGGCGGCGCAAACCAGCTTCCCAGCCGCGTGATCTATGACCGCGCATGGTCGGCCATCGCCATGGCGAAGCCCGGCGATATCGACTGGGATAAAGCCTTCGAGGGCGTGGAGTGGTTTCACATCACGGGTATTACGCCTGCAATCTCCGAATCCGCGATGGCGCTGTCGCTGGAGTCTGTACAGGAAGCCAAAAAGCGCGGCATTACCGTTTCCTGCGACCTGAACTATCGCAAAAACCTGTGGAAATATGCCCGCATAAGAACAACCACCGGCGAAGCCGGTGGCTGTTGTGTTTTTACGATTCTTTCAATCAGGCGTTTTCTGCCTTTGCCTCGCAGTACAGGCAGCGGTATGTGCGTGTCGCCGGGTCGGTCAGCGTGAATACCTGCGGAAGCTCCTGTTCCACGGAGGTTATGCAGCGCGGGTTTTTGCAGTGGATGACATTTTTGATCCGCGTCGGGAGCTTGAGCTGGCGCTTTTCCACCTGCTTGCCGTCCTTGATGAAGTTCACCGTAATGCCCGGGTCAACATAGCCGATCACGTCCCAGTCCAGATCCAGAATGCGGTCAATTTTGATGATGTCCTTGCGGCCAAGCTTATTGCTGACAACATTTTTGAGCAGCGCCACCGAGCAATCGAGCTTGTCAAGATCCAGTACCTTATATAAATACATGGCCTTACCGGCAGTAATGTGGTCAATAACAATGCCATTGGAAATTGCATCAATAATCATCTTTCAGTACCTCCCTTATTCGATACCAAGCATCTTCATAATCAGAGCCATGCGGATATACCGGCCGTTGCGATTTGCTGGCCGTCGATATAGAAGGCGGCAGAATCGACAGGGAAACGGTCCTTGCTTTCAAAACCGATAACGATCTCCTCGTTGAAAGCATACATCTTATCTTTCCCGGGCGATGTAAGTTGAATACTTTTCACATACCTCACCTCGTCTTTCGGAAGTTCTGCAGCCAAAGGAGTTTTTTTTTCTTTGTTCGCCGTTTTATTCCCTCCGCAGGAACAGATGAAAAAGGCACATAATATGTAAAAAAAACAGGTCATCCGCTGTTCGTATCTGTTCAATTTTCTACCAGTTCCCATTCATATCCCTCTTTGGTATCCTTAATGGCGACTCCGGCTGCTTTCAGTTCGTCCCTGATCTTGTCGGAAGTGGCCCAGTCTTTCTTTTGCTTGGCTTCTGTACGGATAGACATCACCATATCCAATATTTTCCCCAGCACTTCGTGATCCTGGCTTACCGATTCGCTTTCGGCCTTCAGCCCCAGGATATCGAATACATAATCCTGATACAGTTTTTTCAATTTAGCCAGATTACCGGCGTCTATCTTCTCGTTTCCTGCCACCAGTGAATTGATCATCCGTACTCCGTCGAACAAGTGGGAGATCAGGACCGGTGTGTTGAGGTCGTCATCGATCGCTTCTTCACATTGGGTGGTCAGTGCATCCACATCTACCGTATTACCGGCCGAAGCTTTCACTTTGTCCAGTGCCCGGACCGCTGCCATCAGGCGTTCATATCCCTTTTGGGCGGCTTTCAGGGCCTCGTTCGAGAAATCCAGCGGACTCCGGTAGTGGGCCTGCAGGATAAAGAAACGGACGGTCATCGGGGAATAGGCTTGCTCGAGCACATCGTTTTCTCCCGAAAAGAGTTGGTCCAGGGTGATGAAATTCCCCAGCGATTTGCCCATTTTCTGTCCCTTGATAGTGACCATATTGTTGTGCATCCAATATTTCACGGCTTCGTGTCCGTAGGCAGCCGTACTTTGGGCAATCTCACATTCGTGGTGGGGAAACTGCAGGTCCAGCCCGCCGCCATGGATATCGAAACGGTCGCCCAGATACTTCTGGCTCATGCACGAACATTCCAGGTGCCAACCCGGAAAACCGTTACTCCACGGAGAAGGCCAGCGCATGATATGTTCCGGAGTAGCTTTTTTCCATAGGGCGAAATCGGCCGGATTCCGTTTTTCTCCCTGGCCGTCTAACTGACGGGTGTTGGCAAATAACTCTTCCACCCGGCGGCCGGATAGTTTCCCATAGCTGTATTTTTTGTTGTAAGCCTCGACATCGAAATAAATACTTCCGTCGCTCTCGTAAGCGAATCCGTTGTCCAGGATTTTTTTCACCAATTCTTCCTGCTCGATGATATGGCCCGAAGCATGAGGCTCTATACTGGGCGGAAGGGTGTTCAATTGCTCCATATTGTGATGGTAGCGGTTGGTATAAAACTGAACGATTTCCATCCGTTCCAACCGGTCGAGCTTCGCTTTCTTCTCGATTTTGTCTTCGCCGTCGTCACTGTCGTCGGTAAGATGGCCGACATCGGTGATGTTACGCACATAACGCACTTTGTAGCCCAGATATTTCAGATACCGG